>Ga0078972_1002595_pt1 | contig 59050 bp, 46 predicted proteins | sample YelNatPaOPGAMG01_FD_67568 | JGI IMG/M metagenome (GOLD analysis project Ga0078972, IMG submission 67568) | Hot spring thermophilic microbial communities from Obsidian Pool, Yellowstone National Park, USA - OP-RAMG-01 (SPADES assembly) (version 2) | ecosystem: Environmental > Aquatic > Thermal...
AGATGGCGGGCTTGGATAGGAAGGAGATCCGGCGGATGAGGCGAGAGATGTTCACCAAACGGGCCTTTCTGTCCTTTCTTGATTTATTGCCGATCGACTTGAAGATCTGGCGAAAGGAAGTGTGGCGTCCTCAACATGGAGCTCTGGTACGGGGCTCCCTCCCCGCTTTCGCGTTTATGTAGGCAGGGAGAACCTTGTTATGAGGCTGGAGAACTAATCTTCGTAACACTACTACCATTTTGGAGGGTCCAGAACTGAACGGAAAACCACTGGTTTGGATCTTCGTTTATATCCACCGTGGCGAAGCTGGGCCCCAGGGAACCCCTCGGTTTTCCGAGGCTTCCAGGGTTAAGAACCAGCAGTCCTTCGATTTCTTCGTAATAGGGTCGATGGGTATGACCGAATAGGGCCCCCTGGGCTTGGGATGCCTTGGCGGTGCTTATTAGGGAATCCAGGCCCTCCTGGACCCCGTGATGGTGTCCGTGGCAAAGAAAAAACCGCTTACCCCCCACCTCCAGGGTGTCGGCGATGGGTAGGCGATGGTCATGATCCCCGTTTCCTCGGACGATTTTCCAGGGTGGCCAAAAATCCGTTCGTCCCGCCGCCAGGGGAAGGTCCTCGGCTCCGTCGCCGAGGAAGGCTAGGGTGGTTATGTCCCTTTTTTTGGCCCACTGAAATACCGCGGCGAGGGCCGCCACATCCCCGTGGGTGTCCGAGAGGATAAGGATGCTCGCGGCTTTCATGGTTCCAGGATGCAGGCGGAAAAGTGTCCCGGGCTTAACTCCCTAAGGGGCGGACGTCCGGAACGGCACGGATCGATGGCGAAGGGACAACGGGGGTGGAAATGACAGCCCGGCGGCGGGTTTACGGCGCTGGGAATTTCTCCCCGGGGCAGGGCGTCCTTGCGGCGTTCCTTGGGATCGGGCACGGGAACCGCCTGTAACAGGGCCTTGGTATACGGATGGTGGGGGGTGCGGAACACCTGGTCCTTGGCACCGATCTCGACGATCCTTCCCAGGTACATGATGGCGATGCGATCGCAAAGGTACTTTGCCGTGGCCAGGTCGTGGGTGATAAAGAGGTACGTCAGGTTAAATTCCCTCTTTAGCTGTTTCATCAGTTCCAAAATCAAGGCTCGAACCGATACGTCCGCCATGGCGATGGGTTCGTCGGCCACCACGAATTCGGGGTTCGTTACCAGGGCGCGGGCCAGCACCACCCGTTGGGTTTGGCCCCCCGAAAGCTGGTGTGGATATTTGCGGTACAGGAAATCCGCCGGTGTAAGACCCACCTGTTCCATGATCTGGATGGCCCGCCGCTTTGCTTCCGCCCCCGAGGCTAGGCCCTGAATCCGCAGGGGATCGGAAATAGCCTGTCCCACGGTCATTCGGGGACTGAGGGAAGAATCGGGGTCCTGGAATACCACTTGCATTTTCATCCGCAGGCGGCGCAGTTCTTCCTTGCCGATGGTACTAATATCCCGCCCATCGTAAAAAATACTCCCCGAGGTGGCTTCCAGAAGTCGCAGGAGGAGACGACCCGTGGTGGACTTGCCCGAGCCGCTTTCGCCCGCCAAGCCCAGGACTTCCCCCTTCCCAATGGAGAAGGATACGTCGTCCACCGCGTGGACGTACTGTTGTTTCTTCCCGGAAAAAAGCATGTCTAACACGCTTTTTTGAACGGGGAAATTCTTTATCAAATTCGTAACGCGGATCAATTCTTCCATAGATTTTTCTCTCACTCGTACAGCCAGCAGGCGGTCTGCTGATTGGCTCGGTATTCTTTCATGGGCGGCATTTTTTGCCGGCAGATATCCATCCCCTTGGGGCACCGGTCCGCGAAGGGACAGCCCGGGGGCGGCACCACAAGATCGGGGGGACTCCCCGCCATGCTGACCAGGCTTTCCTGATCCACGTTGATATTCGGCACACAGCCGATGAGGCCCTGGGTATAGGGATGCATGGGTTCGGCGAAAATTTGCTCCGCCGTCCCGATTTCCGCGATTTTTCCCCCGTACATCACCGCGATCCGGTTGGCGATCTCCGCCACCATGGCTAGGTTGTGGGAAATCAAAATGATAGAGATGTTGTACTCTTCCTTCAACAATTTCAAAAGATCCACAAAAGTGGCTTCAACGATCACGTCCAGGGCTGTGGTAGGCTCGTCGGCGATGAGGATCTCGGGGTCCAGGATGAGGCCGAGGCCTATCATAATCCGCTGGCGCATTCCCCCGGACATTTGATGGGGATACTCGTGGAGCCTCTGCCGGTCAATTCCCAACCGCTCCAGCACGTCCCCCGCTTTTTTCTCCGCCTCCGTCCGGTTGGTAAAGACGTTATGGACCTTGAGGGTTTCAAAAAAATGGTCCCGAATGCGCATCAAGGGGTTCAGGGAAGTTAGGGGGTTTTGGAAGACCATGGCCATCTTGTTGCCCCGGAAGAGCCGGAGTTCCTCGGTTTTCATGGACATGATATCCCGCCCTTCAAACTCTATGCTTCCACCGGCTACCCGACCGGGGGCCCGTAGGAGCCGGAGGAACGAAAGTCCCAGGGTCGATTTCCCGCACCCCGATTCGCCCACCAGACCCAGCACCTCTCCTTTATGGAGGGTAAACGAGACGTTCCGCACCGCGTGTACGGTCCCGATCGAAATAGGGTAATCTATAGATAAATCTTTGACTTCAAGTATCGTTTTCTCCACGGTGTCTCTCACTTTTCAAGGAGCCTGGGATTTAGAATTTCCGCCAGCCCTTCGCCCAGCATCGTAAAACCTAAGGCTAAAAGCATAATCATCAATCCCGGATAGGTGATCATCCACCACACCCCCGAGGGCAGGTAACTTTTGCCCAAAGACAGGTCCATACCCCAGTCGGGGATGCCAGCGGGGAGTCCCAAGCCGATGTACGAAAGGGCCGCCTCCGTGGTGATGGCGTCGGCTATATTGAGGGAAAAAACGACGACCACGGTGGCGATGATATTGGGGAAAATGTATCGGAACAAAATCGTGCCCTGTTTCGCGCCGATGGACCGGGCCGCCTCCACGTACAGTTGTTCTTTGAGCTGGAGCGTCTGGCCCCGAACCAAACGAAAATAGGTGGGGATATAGATGACCGCCACCGCCAGCGTTATGTTTATGACCCCCGGTCCGAGCATGGCCGCGAAGGCGATGGCCAGGATAAGGCCCGGGAAGGCGTACACCGAATCCATGATCAGTGAAAGGACGCGATCCACGACGCCACCCACGTACCCGGAAATAAGGCCCAGTGGTATGCCGATCACCGAAGATAGCAGGGCGGCGGATATGGCGACCCCTAAGATGGTTCGGGATCCCCAAATGATGCGGGAGAATACGTCCCGGTTTAGGTTGTCGGTCCCGAAGATGTTATGGGCCGATGGGGGCGAAAGCTGGGGGCCCGAATCTTGGGCGTTGGGGGCGAAGGGGGCAACCGTTCCGGGGAAAATCGCCAGATACGTGATCATGAGGATTACGAAAATCCCGACGATCATAATCCACCATTCGACGCCGTAGGTTTTATTCGATTTGGAGATCCAACGAAAGAACTTGCTTACGGTGTAGGCGGGGGAATATTTCGCCTTCGGATCCTCGATTTTTTGACTATTCATACGATCACTCATCCTAACTCCAAAGCGATGGGCCTAAAAGGGGCCTAGTATTTAACCCTCGGATCGATGAGGGCGTAAAAAAGATCGACGATGAGGGAAATTATACTCACCATCAGGGCAAAGATGACGATTACGCCTTGCACCACGGGATAGTCCCGCAGGTAGATCCGTTCCAACAGCAAGCGGCCCATTCCGGGCCAGGAAAAGGTCGTTTCCGTCAAAATGGCTCCCGAGAGGAGGATAGCAAATTGAAGCCCCAACATGGTCAAAATCGGAACGAACGCGTTTTTTAAGCCGTGGCCGTAGGTGACCTTCCGGTCGGGAACCCCGCGGGCGTGGGCGGCTAAAATAAAGTTCGATTTCAGCGTATCGAGCATGTTGGCCCGGGTCAAACGGATGAAGACCCCGGAAAGCACGATCCCCAAGGTGATGGAGGGAAGAAAAAGATGGATCAGCACATCCGACAGGGCGACAAAATTGCCCGATATAAGGGCGTCGACCACATAGAAACCCGTGTGGGAAAAGGAGCTGGTGATGACCCGAGCGCTAGTACGGCCAGCCACGGGTAGCCAATGGAGCCAAACCCCGAAGATAAGCTGAAGCATCAGGCCCATCCAGTACACGGGAATGCAGTAAGCGACGTTTCCAAAAATTCGTATAAGAAAATCCGCCGCCGATCGACGGTTCCGGGCGGCGAAGGCCCCCAGGGGAACCCCTATCAGCAGGGTGAAGAACATTCCAATTATGGTAAGCTCAATGGTAGCGGGAAGTTTATCCTGAATGGTACTCCAAACGGTCTGCTTGAGGATCATGGAGTCGCCCAAATCGAACCGGGCGATTTGTCCAAGATATTTCACGTATTGGATATAGATTGGATCGTTGAGCCCCAGTTCCTGTTTTTTTTCCTCGATTACCTTTGGCGGTGCGTGGGCCCCTAATAAAGCCGATACCGGATCACCGGGCATGACCCGCAGTACGACAAAAACGATCGTTAGGAGAATAAAAATCATCGGAATAGTCAGGGCGATCCGGGTGATTATATAACGAAGTAATCCCTTCATTGGTCGATGTACGCCTTCTATTCAAAAATACAAGGACCGGTACAAGAACCGGTCCTTGTTGTACAACCTTGTACGGTTACTTACTTATCGGAAAAATACAGGGTGTTATAGTTGAATATCAACGTGGGTCCGATATTCACGCCCTTGACCGTGGGTTTTGCGATGATGTACAGGTTTCCCTGGAAAATCGGAACCGTCGGTACCTGATCGGTCCACATCTTCTGGATCTTGGCGAAGATGGCTTCCCGGGTCTTCTGGTCGGGACTCTGCTGTTCCTGCGCGAACAACTTATCCCACTCGGGGCTGGAGAAATAGATCCCCATACCCGAAGAACCGTCGGTCTGGGCAAAAGCGGCGGTATAGTCATCCGGATCCACGTAGTCGGGGTACCAACCCAGGAGGAACATGGGCATCTGTTTGTTGTGCCATTGCTGTTTGTAGGTGGCCCATTCGGCAGATTTAAGCGTCACTTTGACCGCGGGGCTCTTCTCCAGGTCGTTTTTCATAACCTGGGCCAGGTTGACTTCCGTATCACCGTAGTGGGACGGGGTATACCAGAGGTCGATGGCGAGGGGATTGGAGGCGGTATAGCCTGCTTTGGCCAAGAGTTTGTTAGCCATTTCCACATTCCCGTCGCCGAATACGGTCTTAAAGTCCTCCGCGTGGGTTACCATACCCTGGGGAATCATGGAGTACAGGGGGGCGTTCTGGCCAAGGAATACCTTCTGGATGATTTCGGGCCGATTGATCAGCGCCGCCATGGCTTGTCGGAGGGTCGGATCCTTAAAAATGCTCTGGGAGGTTTCAAAGCAGAGGTACCGAATATAGGGTCCCGGAAGTTCGAAGGTTTTGAACTTCGGATTCGCCGCTAGATCCTTGATATCCGAGGGATTCAAGGTTTTGTATACCAGGTCCAGCTCGCCGGATTCCAGGGCCAGGCGCATGGTGGTTGCGTCGGCGAAATAACGAATGATGATGGTGTCGACTTTTGGTTTGGGACCAAAGTAGTTGGGGTTCGCCTTGAACACCACTTCCTCGTCCCGTTTGAACGAGGTGAGTGTGTAGGGCCCCAGTCCCGCGATCTGTCCGCCGGGCAGTTCGGAAATGTCCTTAATGATATGATCCGCCGGGTACTGTTTGGGATCCACGGGGAAGTAGGTCGGCGTGGCTATGAGGGTGGGGAAGTAGGCGGTGGGCCCTTGCAGGTTAAAACGGACCGTAGTATCGTCAATTACATCCACGGATTTTACGTAGCTGGACACAAGCCACGAGGGATCGCCCTTTAAGGCGATTACCCGGTCGATGGACCACTTTACCACCTGGGCGTTAAAGGGGTCTCCGTTGCTGAATTTAAGTCCCTTGCGGAGTTTGAAGGTATACTGATCCGCGGTGGGGTTTACGGAATAGCTTTCCGCCAAGGCGGGAACAATATCCGTGGTTCCGGGGGTGTATGCCAAAAGCCCCTGCCCTAAATTTTGAAATAGGTCCCAGGTATGGCTGTCGTAGGCGCTGGCCGTATCCATGTCGGTCACCTTGTCGGTGGTACCGTACACCAGGGTTTGTCCCCCAGCGGCGCCGGCGTCTTTGGTCCCCGACGCGAAGGCGTTTAGAGCCAAGACCCCCACACTGAGGGTGACGACGAGGGCGAAACTACTTAATTTTCGCATGTGCTTTCCTCCTTAAAACGCGTATATATCAAAACGCTTGTCAACTGTATGCATGCAATTCTATTTTGTCAACAAAAAACAGGCCTTTAAGACCCAATTTTGTATAATTATTTAAGTATTTTGCATACGCGGGACCGGTTCCCAAAGGGTTAATTTTTGGTTAGGATTTGATTACAATGTGGTACCTTGAATTACTCTTAAAAATTACGGGGAGTCTTGGTTTATTCCTCTACGGGATGAAGATCATGAGCGATGGGATCCAAAAGGCAACAGGAGACCGGCTCCAGCGGGTTCTGAATTTTATGACCGGGACGCGGCTGTCGGCGGTCCTGACGGGATTCGCCATAACCGCTATCATCCAGTCGTCCTCGGCTACCACGGTTATGGTGGTATCCTTTGTAAACGCGGGACTTTTAACGCTCCTGCAATCGATTGGGGTAATCATGGGGGCCAATATTGGTACCACCGTTACTGCGTGGATCGTATCGCTTATCGGTTTCAAAATGGATATCAGCGCCCTGGCGTTACCGGCCATTGGAGTAGGCTTTATTCTGATGATGGCCGTCCGCTGGGGCCGTCGGGACCTGGGGGAGGCCCTTTTAGGATTTGGCCTCCTGTTTTTAGGTCTGGAATTTTTGACCAAATCTCTACCCCAAATCGACGACCGGTCCGTTGCCTTTATCGCTCGACTTTCGGACCTGGGCTTCGTCTCCACCCTTATCGGTGCTTTTGTGGGGCTAGCGGTTACCCTTATCGTCCATTCTTCCAGCGCTTCCACGGCGATTTTTATTACCCTGGCGTTCAAGGGTATGGTGAACTTTCCCATGGCCGCGGCGATGATTCTGGGTGCTAATGTGGGAACCACGGTGGACGCTTTTTTAGCTTCCATCGGTACCAAGGTAGCGGCAAAACGGGCCGCCCTGGTTCACGTGCTTTTTAACGTTATCGGGTCCCTGTGGGCCATAGCCCTTTTTCAACCCCTACTGCTTCTGGTGGACCTTATTACCCCAGGCAGTCCCGTGGGGCCGGGAATTACAACCCACCTGGCCATGCTCCATACCCTATTTAACGTCCTCAACACGATGCTTTTTTTTCCCTTTGTTCGGCCCTTCGCCCAATTGGTGACCCTCTTGGTCCGGGGTGATGACTCCGTGTCCCTGGGACCCTATAGACTGGAGTACGCGTCCGCTACCCTGCAAGACAGCCCGGAGCTAAACCTTCTCCGGGCGGAAAAGGAAATCCGGGATATGGCGGGGATCGTAGACTCCATGTTCGAGCGGTTTCGTGCCGGTCTGTCCTCGATGAAAATTGATGAAATAGAAGCCCTGGTCGAGGAATTACGAACCAAGGAAATCTACGCGGACCAGATGCGGGAGGAACTTTCGAAATTTTTAATCGAATGTACCCGCTCCCACTTAAATCATCGGTCCGAACGAAGGGTAGCTCTTTTAATGCGGATCGTCGCTGACCTGGAGGATATGACCGACCACTGCTACGCCCTGGGTTTGGTTCTTCAAAGAAGCGTTCGGAAAAAAATGGAGTTTAAGAAAAAGGATATGGAGGCCCTGAGCCCCTACGTTTTGCTGGTACGGGATTTTCTGTCCCTCGTAAAAAGTCATCTGGGCCAAAGCCTTACGGAAGCCCAAGCGGAACACGCGGCGGTGTTGGAGAACCAGATCGACCAATTCCGGGACAAACTGAAAAAGCTGGCCCGAAAACGTATAGAAGCGGGGGCCGATGTTCGAGCGGAACTCCTGTTTATCGACCTGGTGCGGCGTATCGAAAAGCTGGGTGACTACGCCTTTAGTATCTCCGAAGCCCTCCACCTTATGAATGGTAGAAAAGAAGCTCCCCTTCCCAATTCGGTGGCCTAGGAACCTGTCGGACTGCATAAAACAGGCTCCTGAGAAGCTTCGCGTCTTGAGCAGTTTGCAAGGGAAAAAGTCGTTGGAACCCGTGGATGAGGGTTTTTAACGGCCTCCTAAGCGTAGGTCCCCCGTTCTCGACCGATGGTGGTTTCGTCCCCATGGCCGGGGTAAACCCGGGTTTTGGCGGGAAGGGTCCAGAGCCGCTGGAGGCTCTGGACCAGGGCTCGGCCATCGCCCCCCGGTAGATCTGTCCGGCCTACGGCGCCGCTAAAAAGGGTATCCCCGCTAAAAAGGCGGCCCCCTTCCGGGTCGTAGAAGCCCACCGACCCAGCGGTATGGCCGGGGAGGTGGAGGACGGTAAAAGGACCTATCCGGTCCCCCTCCGAAAGGAACCGGGTAGGGGCGGGGAGTTCTTCCCACAGACCCTCCACGTAGGAGGCCCCGCCGACGGAGGCAAAATCCCGCAGATGGGCCGCCTTGGCTCGACCGCCCAAATAAAAAGCGTCGGCACTATGGATGGCTATATCGATGGCCGGTCCGTCGGGGAATGCCCGGACCACCGAAGCCAGGGCGGCCACGTGGTCAAAGTGTCCGTGGGTAAGCAAAACCAGGGCGGGCCGTAACCCCCGACGCTTAAGCCGTGTTATAATAGAATCTCCATCGGCCCCGGGGTCGATGAGGATACAAGAGCGTTGGTTCTCTGTTTTTTCTTTGATCGGGTCGATCCAGCAGTTTGTAGCGATGGGACCCAGGACCAGACATTCCATGATGGAGGAATACTATCCCACGGATTGATGATTTGCTAGTCGTTATTATGGTAGCCCTTTGGTGGTACGCATTAATTCCGATTCTGGGGGCTTTTTTTATTCGGCGATCTTGGCGGCAATTCCGTCGGCGCTTCGACGACCTTCGCTTGGTTCCCCTGTTGGATTACCGACTCTACACCTCCGCAAATCTGGAACGACCGTCCTCGTTTCGCTTTTTAGGGGGCTTCGAATCGGTGTCGGACGACCGGATTCTCTGGGTTCGAAACGAGGGTCTAACCGTCCCTGTGGATCTTTCAGGGGTCCGGTTGTACGTTTTGCCTTCGGTGGAAAATCTGGAGGGTAGCTGGGATTCGGAAATACAGGCGCCCCAAAGGATTCAGTGGAAGGATATAGCGGCCCTGGCGGAGGGAGCCCAGGTATTTATCGGCGGGAGGCTGTGTGAACGGGATGGAAAACGCCTGTTTTGTAATTTCCCCAACGAAAAACTGCTCGTCCTCTTCTATGAAGGTTCCGAACGTACCTTAACTGTTCGCGCGATCCAAGCGGGACGCCAGGCTAACGAGTATTGGAATCCCCTCACTCCCTACGCCCTAGCGGTGGGGATATTTAGCCAATTAACCCTTTTTATCACCTATCTTCCCCGACCCGCCTATAGAATCAACGCTTTAGCGGCCCTTGTCGCCGTTTTTGGGCCCCTCTTCCCCCTGTTGCCCCCCGCTCTTCTGTTTACTGCGGCCTATCGCCGCCTTTGGCGGCGGGCCCGGCTTTTAAGGGTCTACCGTGACTGGGTCCAACTACCACTTCGGCAGGTAGACTTGCAAGCCGCCGAGGGACAACTTCCGGACGGTCAACGGTACGGATGGGTCGCGTTAAAGGAACTTCCTCCCCCCGAGGGGGGACAACGGCCGCCCCTTATCCTGCCCGAAAGGCGGCCCCTGGGGGGGTGGTGGTACGTGTTTGGAAGCCTTCCTGAAAAGATGGATAAAAAAAGCCCCCCCAGAGGGGGCTTGCCCTATCCTGGGGAACCCCGAGACCCGATGGCGGTTTACGCGTGCTTTGGTGGGAACCCGGTGGAGCTGGCCAGGGCCTACAATCGCCGGGCCCACCTGTTGGAACTAGGGGCGGTTACCATTTTTTCCGTAGGAATACTGAGCGAAGTGTTTTTTATCGCCACGATTCTCTATTTGCTACAGTGAATCGTCCTTTTCGACCGGTTCGGATTCCCCTTCTTTGGCCAATTCGATGTCCTCCTCCTTGCGGAGTCGGGCATAGTTGACGGTTAAGGGCCTTCCCCTGTAGGGTTTCCCGTTTAGGGCTTCGATAATTTCATCGGCCACGGTTTTACGGACTTGAACAAAGGAATAGTTGTCCAATATTCGAATATTCCCAATATCTTCTTTACTGACCGAGGTTTCCGTTAAAATCAGGGAAAGCAGTTCCCGGGGGAAAATTCGTCGGTTTCTGCCCACCCCGATAAACAGGTGCTGGGCCTCTTCTTCGGGAATCGAATGCTTCGGTTCATCAACCTTAAAAGAGGCGTCGCTATGGTTCGATTTTTCCTTTTTATAGGGGACCTTTGAACCGTCCTGGTGTTCTTCCCCCATTAAAAGGTACGCGGCCAGGTAGGTCCGCATAAAAAAAGGTACCCTTCGACGAATAAGGGACCGGTAGGTGTTTAACGTAACCGGATCCGCTTCGGAACGAATTTTTCGCAGTAAATCGTCTATCCGTTTTCCCGTCTCTTCCTTATCAAAAGGAGGCATACGTTTTTATCTCCTTACAAAAAATATGGAACAAGGCTTAAGTTCCCTCTAAAAACCAATTGTTTTTAGAGGGAACTTAAGCAATTCCTTACAGGAATTGCGATTTCAGCGGAACAATTCTAAAAACTGATGTTTTTAGAATTGTCTCAGGCTTCCCTCTCGATACAATAGTGTGGCACATCCGCGGGGTTTACTCAAGAAGATTTTTAGATTCCCGCTTTAAAGCGTAACGACTTTCGTAGACGTAAAACCCAAAACGAAGAAGGACCCGGGAAAATCCCTCCGAAGCCAGGGGAAGATCCATACAAACATGGGTAAAATCGTGCTCGGTAACCCGTTTTAAAAGAATTTCCAACAGTTTTTCACCAATTCCCAAACCCCGGTATTCGGGTCTTACTTCTAAGGCGGAAACCTGGAGGGTCCCATCCTTGAGGATCCCCGTCCCGTATCCGGCAAAATCCCGTTTCCCGGTTTCCGCGACCACCGAAACGGTGCCCGGAAAGATCCATTGCGACTTTTTTTCGGTGATCCTGTCGGGCGGTACGGGGGCCGATTCCAGTTCGGCGACGCAGATCCTGTGCAACTCCCCCGCCTTGTCCGCGTCCTCCGCCGTGGCGGTCCGGAACGTAAAGTCCTCCAAAACCAGGTCCTCCGTCTCCTCCGGTTCCTCACCCACCAGCGCGAGTCCCCATTCTTCCCGTAGCCCGTTGTACCAGGTAAGAATGGCCCGCCGCATTTCCTTTTCCTTAAAGGAAAACCAAAGCTGTTCTATTTCAGGGTACCGGGAAAGGACATCCTTAAAGGCCCGGAACACCCCGCGGCCCCTGTCCAAGGCCGAACTCAGCTCCTCCCGAACCAGGGGATTCCGCAACCCCGCGGCAAATTTTTCCATAAGTCGAAACCCATCGGAGGATTCCCAGTGAGGAAGGTCGATCCAGTTTTCCCGGGAATCCGATTCCTCCTCTTCCTGGCCGAGAAATTCATCATCATTGGGACTGACTACGACCCCTTCCTTGGTATCCAGGTAAAACTCCATATCCTGGTTTTCCATGGAAAAAAGGATATCGTCGATCAACGCTTCGGTTAGCTCGAATTGCATAGGGGAATTGTAAATATACCCTTATGTAAGGTCAAGGGCGCCCCTAAAAATCCACCAGTCCGACAGGCTTAGGAGGCCCCCTTTTTAGGGGACCCCCTATAGGGAACTCCTTTTTAGGGCGATAACGATTAAATACTGGAGAAGGCTCCATCGATGACCAGGTCAGATCCCGTGGTAAATGAGGAACCGTAACCCGCTAAATAGAGGACCGCGGTGGATAACTCCTCCGGCTTGCCCCGGCGATTCATGGGTGTTAGCCGTTCCCATACGGGTCTCCATTCCTCCGACTCGCTAACCACTTCCGTGTCGATATAGCCGGGGCTAATGCAGTTAACCCGGATGTTGTAGGGAGCCCATTCCACGGCCAGGGATTTTGTCAGCTGAATCACCGCGGCCTTGGCGGCGTTATACGCGCATTGGCCCTGGGAGGCGTTAACAATGTGCCCCGACATGGAGGCGGTGTTGATAATCGACCCTCCGCCGTTTTCGATCATCACTTTTCCCGCCGCTTGGGCGGTAAGAAAAATCCCCGTTAAATTGATGTCGATAATCCGCTTCCAGGTCTCAAAGGACATGGTTTCCGCTTTTTCGGTAATACATAGGCTGGCGTTGTTAAAGGCTATATCGATGGTTCCAAACTCGTCTAAAATGGTACCGATCATCCTATCTACCTCTTCCGGGCTAGACACATCGGTCTGTATCCCGATGGATCGGATCCCCAACTCTTCCAACTCCAGGGCGAAATTCCGAGCCCCCTCCAGATCCATATCCACGATCGCCACATCGGCCCCCGCTTCCGCGAAAGAACGGGCCACGCTTTTACCGATTTCGTTGGTTCCCCCGGTTATAAAGGCCTTTTTCCCCGTTAAATTAAAACTATCCCTTACGTGCATTCTGTTCCCTCCCCCGCCCGTTGGCGGTTTAAGACATCGGAATGGTCGACTTTTTGCTTACTATAAGTAATAAGGGTAGTTTTATAATCCCACAATATTACGAAAGTACTAATTTAGTACTAATCGATCCGCAGATACCGTAGGGCTCCCAGGGCGATTTGCATCACCTTCATCCGATTGTGCTCCCCCAGCTTAACGTAGATGCCGGATACATAGTTTTTAACCGTCTGTTCGGTAATGAATAGCTCCGCGGCGATATGGGGGTTATCGTAGCCCTTGGCAATGTACACCAGTATTTCCCGTTCCCGTTTTCCCAGGGAATCTAACCATGGGGGTCTGGAACTTTCGGCCGTTAGCTCCGGGGTTTTTTGAATAATGGGCGCATTTTTAACCAGTTTGGTGGCAACCCGGGGAGATATGAGCACCGCCCCTTCTTTAACCGCCCGCAGGGATGTGATGAGCTCGTTTATGGGAATATCCTTCAGCAGATACCCCGTGGCGCCGTAATTAAAGGCCTCGTAGATGTATTCATCGTCGTCAAAGGTGGTCAGCATCATGATGATGATGTTCGGATGGGCCTCGTGGATGATTTTCGTGGCCTGGACCCCGTCCATTCCCGGCATTCGAACGTCCATAAGGATGATATGGGGCCCCTCCTTCTCCGTCAGCGCCACCGCTTCCTCGCCCCCCGTGGCTATACCTACCACCTGAATATCATCGCTTTTCAATTCCAACACCGTTTTTAGGCTTTCGGCGAAGAGAACCTGGTCGTCCACGAGCAAAATTCTAAGCTTGTTTTCCATTTTCTCCCCTACGTATGGGTATAGTGGCGGAAACCGTAAATCCCCGTTCCGAACTGCGGGTCGTTAGGGTGCCGTGGAGGGCCTCTACCCGTTCGCCCATCCCGGTCAGGCCTATCCCCGGTTTTATATCCAAAGCCCCAATTCCGTTATCTGAAATTTTCACCAAAAGAAGCCCCTGGTCAACCCAAAACCCAATTTGGATTTCCGTAGCCTTTCCGTGGCGGAACGCGTTGGTCATCGCCTCCTGGACGATGCGGACCAGGGTCCGGTCAATCTCTGGACCGAAGGATGGGGGAATGTTGCCAAAATTAACCTCTACCTGTATACCCGTGGCCTGGGAAAAAGAACGAATAAACCGTTGGAGCCGGTTGGTCCCCTCCAAAAGGTTGGAATCGATGGCCCGGAAATTTCGTAACGCCCGGCGGGCTTCTAAAAGGCCGGACATCACCTGGTCCCGAGCCTGGTGGAGCAGTTCCTTTAACCGGTCCTGGTTTGGGGGGGTCAATTCGATGCCCGCTTCCAGCATCATCCGAATGTTGATCAGGGTGTACCCCACAATATCGTGGACCTCCCGGGTAAGCCGCTTCCGTTCCTCGATGGTCGATTTTTCCCCAATTTCCGCCGCGTAGGTCTGAAAATCCAAATTCGCGTTCAGCAGATTATCGATGGTCAAACTTTGCCGACGCAGATTTTCCCGCTGATTTTCGTTCTGCTGGGATACGTGCCATAACCGTAGGACGATAAGGGTAACCGTGATCATGGAAAGCCCCAGGAACGCCAAATCTCCGTAGCTGGGATCCGCCTCCGGTTCGTTCCAAAAGGGGACCGGATGGACCGTGGCGGATAGGATCGCCAAAATTGGGGTAAACAAGGCTGGCCATACCATTTTTTTAAAAACAAGCATAGCCTCTACCAGGGGAATACTAAAAAGAAGAACCGTAAGGGAAACGTTCCCCCGTTCGGGATAATTCATAATCAAAATAAAAAAAAATTGGGTTATCAATCCCACAAAGGCGTACAATTGGCGCCGATGGAGGCCTATCCCAAGGGATATCAGGAGGCTTAAAATAAGGAGAATATGGAACTGTTCCCTCCAGTACACCACCCGGGCCGCGATGGGGTGGAGGCGATGGAATTCCAAATAGGAAAGACCGTGGAGTAGGGCGCAGATAAAGAATACCTGCAAGCGGTACGCGGATACAAAGGGGCCCTTGTTCATTTCTAACATTATAGCATAAAAATGGTAGTATAAATAAAAGGGTGGAGCCTATGGATGTGGGGCAAAAAAATGGAAAGTACTTAAAAATCTACCGGGAAATCAAAGAAAAGCTCCTAAGCGGGGGTTTCCAGGAGGGGGATAAGCTCCCTACGGAAACCGAGTATTCAGAGCAGTACGCCGTGTCCCGGCCCACCGTAACGAAAGCTTTGAACGCCCTGGCGGATGAGGGTTTTATCACCCGGAAAACCGGTTCGGGCAGTTATGTTCGCAACCAAACGGGGGAAACGAAAAGCAAACTCCTGGGCCTTTTGATACCCGGACTTGGCCGGGGCGAAATTTTTGAGCCCATTTCCGCCCAAATAGCCTGGGAAGCGGAAAAAAACAACTATTCCCTCCTGTGGAGCGGATTCGATAAGACCGATAAAATGCACCCCCTCTCTTCCACGGCTATAGCCCGGCGGTACATAGATAACCGGGCGGCGGGTATATTTTTTCAACCCCTGGAATTATGGTACGAAGCGGAAGAAGTGAACCGCCAGGTGGTTCGGGTATTTCAGTCCTCATCGGTCCCCGTGGTCCTTATCGATAGCGATTATACCCCCTACCCACAGAGAAGCGCCTACGATCTGGTCGGTTTAGACAATTTTCAAGCCGGGTATACCGCGGCTCTCCATTTTTTAAAAAAGGGCCTGCAACGGTTAGATTTCCTTTTCCGACCCTACAGCGCCGAAAGCGTGGGGCTCCGAATTCGAGGTTACGTTTCGGCCCTTTTTGACGGGGGCGTGCATCCGGACCCCCGGTGGATCCATGGCGGATACCCGGAGGATCCCCGGTTCGTAAAAAAAATGATACAGGAAGAAGGGGCCCGGGATATTATTTGCGCCAACGACGAGACCGCGTCGGTTCTACTGCAGACCCTGGAACGGGAGGGCATTTCGGTGCCCGAAGACGTACGGATCATGGGTTTTGACGACGTTAAGTACGCCCAGCATTTAAAGGTTCCCCTTTCGACCATTCGACAACCCTGCGATGTCCTCGGTCAACTGGCCATGGAACTGATGTTGTGGCGGATCGACCATCCGACCGCGCCCCCCAGAACGGTTACGGTCCCCGGTACGTTGGTGGTCCGCGCCTCCAGTGAAGCTCCGGAAAAGGGACACCCTTAGAACCTTTCGATTCTTTTATCGGCAGGGGGATATCCCCTACGGGGTTCAACGAGATTTGAGTCCCCGGTTTTTTTACCCCCTATATTTGTTCACCTACGGTTGACAGCTTCCTTACAGAATGGTTCAATATGTAAAATATGTACACCCTCGGCATCGATATTGGAACTACCAACTTAAACGTATCCCTCCTGGATTTGGACGAACGGCGGATCGTTCAGCGAAGGTCCGCGCCGAATCCCCGCTTTCCCTCCCCGGACGAGTACGCGTACCTGCAGGATCCCGGGCTCATCATCGCCTCGGTTCGGGACATGATTGCTTCGATCCAGGAACCCATAAGCGCCATGTGCGTCACCGGGCAGGTTCACGGAATTCTGTACGTGGATTCCCAGGGTCGGCCCCTTTCGAGCCTTTCTACGTGGTTGGACCGTCGGGGAACGGTCAGCCTTCCCTCCCAGGGTGGAAAAACAGCCCAAACCCTTTTATTTGAAAAGACGGGCATTCATTTGCCCAACGGGTACGGCCTTTTAAGCCACTACGCCAACCGATGGCTCGGCCTGGTCCCCCCGGGGGCCCACCGGATCCTGGGTATTCTTGAATACGTAACCGGCGAACTGGTGGGCGAGGTGTTGACCCGGAGCGATGGGAGTACCCTGGGTCCCTTTGGGGGCTTTGACCCCGTGACGGAACGGCAGAACCCCGTCTTATTAAACGAAGTCCTCGATTCTCCTACCCCCGGTTTCTTAAGCCCCGCTCGGCCCTTTGAAATAGCCGGTACCACGGCCCGTGGCATTCCCGTAACCTACCCCGTGGGGGACAACCAGGCGGGGTTCTTTGGTCTTATCGCCCGTCCCGCGTCCACCTGTTTGGTCAGCATCGGCACCAGCGGTCAAATTTCCGTTTTTTCTCCCTCCTCGGTCTGTGCACCCACCATGGAACTGCGTCCCTACCTGGGCCTAGGGTTCCTTCACGTGGGGGCCACCCTGTGCGCCGGTAAGGCCTACGAGGTTTTACAAAAATTCCTTCAGGAGGTCCTGAAAGCGGGGGGGATTTCGGTGGAGGATGAAGCGGTCTTCCGGATGATGGCCCGATCTGCCCAGGCCGTGGGCGCTCCCTCCCCCCTGGAGGTGGACACGGCCTTTAACGGCAGTCGCTCGGACGCCCACCGACGGGGTTCTATCCGGGGCATCACCCTGGATAACCTTACCCTAGGAAACATGGTTCGCGGCACGGTGGAAGGAATAATCCGGGAACTGGAGGAATTTAGACAGGGCGCCGAAGGGATCTTTAGGGACCTAAGGACCCTGGTCGCCACGGGGAGTGCGGTACGAAAAAATCCCCTCTTTTCCCAAGAATTGGAACGACAATTTAATCTGGAATTACGGATCCCCCAGATCGACGGTGGCGCCGCCCTGGGAGCGGCCCTTATCGCCGCGGTGGGAGCCCACTTGGTTTCCCTCCCGGACCTGGAGGGCCTTATTGATGATCTTTGGCAAAAGGAGGCCATGCAATGAACAGACCTATTGGCATATTTTACGCGTATTGGACCCGGGAATGGGACGTCGATTTTCTCCCCTTTATAGATCTGGTTAAAAAGCTGGGGTTTGACCAGCTCGAACTGAACGGGGGTACCGTAGCCAAGATGGATTCGGCGACCCGGCGTAGGATCAAAACGGCCGCCGATAGGGCGGGAATTTTTCTTTCTTACGGGGTGGGCCTTAAAAAGGAGTACGATGTTTCTTCCCTCGACGAATCGGTCCGCCAACGGGGCCTGGGCTTTATGAAAACCATGATTCAAGGGATAGGCGAAATGGGCGGGGGTATGCTGGGCGGAACCATCCATAGCTATTGGCCCGCCACCCCACCCGCGGGAATGGAAACCAAACAGCCCATTTTGGAACAAAGCCTCAAAAGCATGAGGGAATTGGCCCCCTTCGCGGAGGACCACGGGGTTATTCTGAACGTGGAGGTGATTAACCGGTTTGAACAATTTTTAATTAACGATTGTCACGAAGCGGTGGCCTACGTCAAAGAAATAAACAGTCCCTCTTGCCGTATCCTCCTGGATACCTTCCATATGAACATTGAAGAGGATTCCATCCCCGACGCCATCCGGTACGCGGGCCCCTACCTGGCGGCCCTCCATATCGGGGAAACAAACCGGAAACTCCCCGGTATGGGAAGACAACCCTGGGCGGAAATAAAAAAAGCCCTGGATGATATCCACTTTACGGGTCCCCTGGTAATGGAACCCTTTTTAATGCCCGGCGGTCAAATAGGCCGCGATATCGGCGTGTGGCGGGAATTGGTTCCCCACGCCGATCTGGACGAGCTGGCTAAGACTTCGGTGGAGTTTGTAAAAAAGAACCTGAGATAATGGAACCGCCGCGGAGCCTGTGGAACAGTGTACCCCAGGCTCCTGAGAAGCTTCGCTTCTTGAGCAGTATGCAAGGTAAAAAATCGCAGATTCCTGCGATTTTTTATGATTAGACGGACAAGTCCGACAAACCGCTAGCCGCTTTAATCTCCCCATCCGCTACCCCACCGGTTAGCTTTTTTTTATCAATGAGTCCCCTCTAAAAACTAATTGTTTTTAGAATTGTCTCATCAATTATTCGGTTAATCTGATCCCGGAGATCTTCCAAACCAGGGCGAAGGAGCATTACCACATCCTTGGTTGCCACTACCCCGGTGGCTGGAACGATGGTTCCGTTAAAAAACTTCCGGGAAAGGTATTCCCCAACCCGGGATTCGGTGGCTACCCCATCCACATCTTCCCAAATCAGCTGGACCATACTTTGGAGATCGTTTTCTATATATACTAACTGACAGCCCGTTTCGTTGAGTACTTGATCCACGTAGGAGCCCTGTTGTACGGCGATCTTTTTATTTTTAAAATCCCCTAGAGCCAAGGCCCCCTGGGCAGGCGCCTTTGACTCGTGTATAAAAATTCGAACCCCAAAGTGTTCATAGGGTTTGGTGGGCAAAACAGAAAGGGTCTGAAACGCCGAATTGGGCCAACCGGCGTTAAAAATCCCGTCTAACGCGCCCTTTTCAAAGGATTGTTTGACCTTATCCCATTGATCGCCAATGAAAATAAAGGGTTTATGTAATTGACGCGATATTTTGCCCAGTACATCCACCGAAATTCCCGCCGATGTACCCTTTTCTAGATATACCCAGGGTGGATAGGTAATATCGTGTCCCCAACGGACCCCTTGTTTTTGTTCCGAAGGAAGTTCAGTACCCAAAAATCCCTGCGCGTTTTGCCATTCTTTGGAAGCCCCACCAATTTGATCGGCTAAATCGTTGATCAAAGCCGATTGGGACGCGGTACTGGCGGTAATATGACTGGAACTGGAGTTTAGAAAGCGGGTCCCCTTGGTTAAATCCGAAACCTGCTGTAACACCCGGGATGAACCTTCGGCTTGATCCGTGGCGAGGCTACGGACGTTAGCAATACGAGTGGTGGCTGATGAAAGGGTACTCGATGAGAGCTTTAGCCGCTCCGCCGATTCGTTGACCCCCGAAATTACGGAATTTTTCACTATCCTGTACTGTTCTAACGAAGCCTGGGAATTGGATAAGCTAGAACCCAGGGTTTTTACCCGTGTAGAAAGATCCTCGGTGATTTTTTTAGTTCTTTCAGCTAAATTTCGGACCTCTTTTGCCACCACCGCAAAGCCCTTGCCATGCTCCCCTGCTCTGGCCGCTTGAATCGCGGCGTTGAGGGCCAACAAATTGGTCAATTCGGAAATATCCACTATATCGTCTATCTGTTGAAGTATAAAAGAAGCGTCCTTTTCTATGTTGACAAAAAGGTCGGTCACATTCTTAAAAGTCCCTTCCATTTCCGCAATAGATGCTTTTGCCTTTTCCATGGCGGAGACACTTTCATCCGCCCCGGCTTTGGATTCTACGATGGCTTTTTCGGTAGACCCTATTTCCGTAACGATACGGCGAGAATCGGACCCTATTTTTTGCAGTTCCTCCGCCACAATTTCTAGAGACTGTTCGTTTGTTTTTCCAGAATCGATAATTTTTTTTATAAAAAAAGAATTTAAATCCGAGCTTTGCCGTAGATCATGAAGAAAACCGTACAATTTAGTCTGATAGGTGAAGAAACTTTCTAAACGGGTTCTTACCCAGGAAACCAGCTCTGTTGGGTTGGGGGTTTTGGAAAATGAATCATCTGCCATACAATATTGTATACATGAATTGTAGGATTTGTCAAATTTTCTCTAATATTTCTAATCCCAAAGAATCCCCCGGCGAAAAACGCCGGGGGAAGACGCCTATTTTGAAACGACGATTTGAACTTTTACGGACGTGGGGGCCGGTTTAGCGGCGTACTCAAAGGCTTTGATGCTATCCTTGAAATCGTACACCTCCGTAATAAGGGGTTTTACGTTCAATTTACCCGAACCCAAAAGATTCAACGCCCGGGGATAAATGTGGGCGTACCGGAAGACGGTCTCGATGGTGGCTTCCCGGGCTTGAGCCTTGGTTATGTCGATGGGGACGATACCCGAGGCGGGAATGCCGGTATATACAACCCTGCCGCCGGGGCGAAGCATGTCAAACATGTTGGCGGTCGCCCTTTCACTACCGCTGGCTTCGAACACGATGTCGGCTCCCCAGCCTTCGGTGAGTTTCATAACCACCGCAACGGGGTCTTCCTTTAGGATGTTCACCGGATAGACGGGACCGAAACGGCTGGCAATGTCCAATTTGGGTTGTTGGGTGTCCGTAATAATAACCTGACTGCAACCTCCCGCCAGGGCGCCCAGGGCGGTCATCATGCCGATGGTTCCGGCGCCGATAACCACCGCCACATCCCCCGGTTTAATTTTTGCTTTGCCCGCCCCATGAAGACCAATGGCCAGGGGCTCCACCAGGGCGCCTTCGCCAAAACTTACCGAATCGGGGAGTTTGAACGTAAACGCCGCGGGGTGAATTACCGTGGGCCGTAGAACTCCATGGATGGGAGGGGTAGCCCAGAACCGTACCGATCGATCCAGGTTGTACAACCCGAGCCGACTTTCCCGGCTGTTTGGGTCGGGGATCCCCGGTTCCATGCAAACCCGGTCGCCGACCTTTACGTTGGTAACCTTTTTCCCCACCTCTAGGATCACCCCCGAGGCTTCGTGTCCCAGGACCATGGGTTCTTTGACCACGTATTGGCCTATAGCCCCATGGACGTAGTAATGTACGTCGCTTCCGCAAACCCCGACGGTTTTAAGGGCGATTTTTACATCCTGGTCTCCCAGGGTTTCTTGAATATCAATATCCCGAATTGATATCTTTAGTTTCGATTCCAGAACGACCGCTTCCATGGTACGCCTCCTTTACAACTTTGGCATAAAAGTTTACAGCTTTAATCGCCGCCCATAGAGTATACCACGGTTCCACCTCCTCGGATAGATCGAAAATCCATGACCGCTGAGGGGGTTATTTTGAAAAAAATGGCCCTATACTACCCATAATCTAAGGTTTTTTGGAAAAATACTCCCTTTCCCCGGTTTTTTCCTGTACCACAATACATACAGACGGAGACTAATTGTAAATAAATATATTAACAAATAAAAATTTTTATAAAAATATGTAAATAATGCTTGCATATTTGTAAATGTATGCTAAAATAACTTAAGTACCCTCTAAAAACCAATTGCTTTTAGAGGGTACTAAAGCAATTCCTTACAGGAATTGCGATTTCAGCGGAACAATTCTAAAAACTGATGTTTTTAGAATTGTCTCATCTTTGTGGATTCCACAATCCGCTGTATAGCGGATTGAATGAAAGTTTGTAGAGGAGGAGTCGTATGAAGAGAATTTCATCGGTATTCGTTTCCGTAACGTGCGCGGTCCTGTTCGCCTTGGTAGGTGCGCAGGTTTTCGCCAACGGTTCGGGGGAAACGGCAAAGAAAAGCGAAGGCCCGGTAACGATCAATATCGCCCTGGCCAACAACCCGATTTCCCAGGCCCTTGAAAAAATCGCCCGGGAAAATTACAAGGCCCCAGGGGTAGTGGTGAATATCGCGGTACTCCCAGAGAACGATCTCCGTCAAAAATTGACCACCGAAGCCTCCACCGGGGGGACCACCTACGATATGTTCTATATCGGTCCCTACGAAGCCAACAACTGGGCCCGGAACGGCTGGCTGGAAAATTTGGAACCCTACTTTAAGGCCCTCCCAGCGGACAAAGCCGCGTGGTACGACCGCAACGACCTGATCAAAGGAATGGTTGGTTCTCTATCCTTAAACGGACAAGAGTACGCCATCCCCTTCTACGGCGAAGCTTCCTTTATTATGTACAACAAGGAGCTTTTCGCCCAAAAGGGTCTGACCATGCCCGACGCCCCCACCTGGGACCAGATTTACGAGTTGGCTAAAAAAATCAACGATCCCGCCAAGGGCATCGTCGGTATGACCATGCGCGGCGCCCCAGGCTGGGGAATGAGCGGCGCTCCCTTTGTTACCATGGTAAACGCCTTTGGTGGACGGTTCTACGACATGAACTGGAACGCCACGGTGGATACCCCCGAACAACGGGCCGCGTGGCAGATGTATAAGAAGATCCTCCGCGAAGCGGGACAACAGGACATCCTATCCTACACCTACAACGAATGTATCGCCCTCATGTCCTCCGGCAAGTGCGGCATCTACTACGACGCCACCTCCATCGCCCCGCCCCTTGAAGCGGCCAATTCGCCGGTAAAGGGAAAGATCGGTTACGTGCTTCCTCCCCACGAAAAAATGCAGACCAACACGTCGTGGCTGTGGAACTGGGCTATGGGCATCAACCCCAAGAGTTCCGCCGCGAAAAAGCAAGCCGTATTCGATTTCATGCTCTGGGCTACCTCCAAGGATTACATCAAGCTGAGTTTGAAGGTCGATCCTACCGGATCCAGCACGCCCCCCGCAAACCGGTCCTCCACGTATAAGATTCCGGAATACGCCGCCGCCCCCTACGCGGCCATGACGTTAAAGACCCTGGAATCCACGGACTTTACGCATCCGACCCTGGAACCGGTTCCCTACGTGGGACTCCAGTACATCGCCATCCCCGAATTCGCCGACGCGGGTACCAAAATGACCCAGTACCTGGCCGATTACGTGGTGGACAAAATCTCCTTGGACGAGGCGATCAAGAAAACCAACGATCTGTTTAACCAGGTCGCCAAAGACGGTGGATATAAAAAATAAATAGAGTTTCCCTGTGATTTCAGCCTGGGACCCGGATCCTGTTGGAAACCATCCCGGGCTGATTTTCCCCTTTTCTTGACGGGGGTCCTGTACAGGCCGATCTGCCGGTTCTATATTTTACAGTTGAGCGAGGTATTTATGAAGAAGAAACACGATTGGCTGTTTGCGTTGCCGGCAATTATCGTTGTCGCGGTAATGACCCAAGTCCCTTTTATACTTACCATCATTTATTCGACCCTTCGATGGAACCTCGCCCGGCCTGATATGCCGATAAAGTTCGCGGGAATCGACAATTATCTATACTACCTGAAAATTGAGAATTGGAATGAAATCCCCGAATTTTACAGTTATGTCTGGCAAACGATTCTATTTACGGTGGTCACCCTTACCCTCTGTACGGTGATCGGATTCCTTCTGTCCCTCCTTTTGGACAATCCGGTTCCGGGGGTCAATGTCGCCCGAACGCTCATTTTGGGCCCCTTCTTCGTCATGTCCACCGCCAGCGGTGTTATTTGGAAGACCACGATCCTGAACACCACCTTCGGTTGGTACGGCGTTATTTTTAAAGCCCTGGGTCTACAGCCCGTGGATTTGATAAGCTATTTCCCCATTCCTGTTATCGTCTTTCTCTTTACGTGGCAATGGATGCCCTTCTTCGTTTTGGTTATTCTAGCCGGATTACAGGGTATTCCCTACGATCTTATCGATAGTATGCGAATCGACGGGGTCAATTGGTTTCAATCGACCTTTCTTATAAAACTGCCCATCATTTCCAACCATATCCGGGTGGCGATCATGCTCGGACTGATCTTTATTGTGAAGGAATTCGGCCTTATTCTCGTTACCACCGCCGGTGGTCCGGGAACCCGATCCTATACCTTGCCCTATGGGGTCTACATGGAAGTGTTTAACGCCTCCAACGTGGGTAGGGCCAGCGCCCTTGCGACTATGACCGTCGTGATCACCCTGATCTCGGTAAATATGCTGTACCGATCTTTGAAAAAACGAAGCGGTAATTAAAAGGAGGATCCCATGGCTACCAAAAAAACTCTACAGGATGCGCAGAGAACCCTCCGGGTCCGACGTTTGACCAGATCGACCATTCTCGCCGTCGTGGTCTACGGTATCGCGGTTATTTATTTCTTTCCCATCTTGTACATGTTTATCTCGGGCTTTAAAACCGAAATTCAAGCGGTAAATCCGTCCCTCATTTTTACGCCCACCCTGGAAACCTACGCGAAGGTCCTTAGCGATAGTACCATTTACCTGTACCTTTCCAATTCGGCCTTCCAAGTGATAGTAGGAACCTCCGTTTGTCTAATTTTAGGAATGCCCGCCGCCTTTGTCTTGGTATTTGGCAAATTTAGAAAAAGAACCACCAACGAAAGCATGTACATGTGGTTTATCACCACCATTTTGCTCCCCCCGGTGGCCGTATTGATTCCCCTGTACACCTGGTATCAATCCTTCCACCTTAACCGGACCCCCCTGGGTTTGCTGATCGCCTACATTGGTTTTCATATACCCATCGTCGTCTGGATGCTCCACTCCTTTATTTCGGATATACCCCTGGAAATTATCGAAGCGTCGGAAATTGACGGCTGTACCCGGTTTCAACAACTTTTGCACATCGCCGTACCCCTGGCCCGTACCGGTATCATCGCCTCCGGTCTTTTGGTGGCCGTCTTTATCTGGAACGAATTTTTCCTGGGCTTCAATTTAACGGGCAATACTACCGCTACCCTGCCGGTGTACATGGCCCGCTTCCGGGAACAACAGGGCATGTTCATTGCCCAGCTTTCCGCATCCTCTACTATCGCGATTCTTCCGGCTATCCTTTTGGGCTGGATGACCCAGAAGTCTCTGGTCAAGGGCCTTATGATGGGCGCCGTGAAGGGCTAATAAAAAAAGGGTTCCTCTAAAAACTCGGTTAGATTTTTAGAGGCGCCTGAGCAAATCCTTACAGGATTTGCATATAAGCTATGGCGGACTTCTAAAAACTGAAGTTTTTAGAAGTCCCTATAATTTTTTGGAGGCACTATGAAAACCATGAAGAGTTTTGATTTATCGGGCAAAAAGGCCTTTATAACCGGCGGCGCCAAGGGCATTGGAAAAAGCGCCGCCCTGGCCTTCGCGGAAGCGGGGGCCGATGTGGCCATAGTCGATACGGACACCGAATCGGCGGAGCAAACGGTCAAAGAAGTAAAGGCCCTGGGGGTCAATTCGATCTACGTAGAAACCGATATCACGAATCCAAACCAAGTGGACGCCATGATGGAGATCATCCTAAAAGAATTCAAAACCATCGATATCGCCTTTAACAACGCGGGCATCTGTATCAACGAAAAGGCCGAAGACATGTCCTACGAAAATTGGAAAAAGGTGTTGGACGTGAACCTGACGGGGATCTTCTTAACCGCCCGGGCGGCGGGCCGGGTGATGATCAAAAACCGGAAGGGCTGTATTATCAACACCGCCTCCATGTCGGGCCATATCGTCAACGTGCCCCAGCCCCAATGCGCGTACAACGCCTCCAAAGCGGGGGTGATCCTTTTGACCAAATCCCTGGCCGTCGAGTGGGCCCCCTACAACGTCCGGGTTAACAGCATCAGCCCCGGGTATATCGGCACCAAGATGACCCTTTCGGCCACCCAATGGATCCCCACCTGGGAATCCCTGACCCCGGTAAAGCGGATGGGGCGCCCCGAAGAGCTTACCGCCGCGCTTATCTATCTGGCCGGGGACGGGGCTTCGTTCACCACGGGGTCCGATATCGTCATCGATGGGGCCTTTACCTGCGTTTAAACCAAAATCGTTACGGTAAACAAAGGAGCTTAAGGGTGGCCGGAAAAGATCTTCTACTAGTGTACGACATCGGGACGACGGGCTTAAAATGCGTCGTCTTTTCCGACCAAGGCCAGGAGCTCCTTTCGGCCTCCGCTACCTATCAAACCTACTACCCCGGTTCCGGCTGGGCTGAACAGGAAAGCCAAGATTTTTGGATCGCCGCCCAGCGGGCCACCGCGGAACTACAAGCCCAGGGAACCCTTCATACGGACCGGATAGCCGCCATCGGCCTGTCGGGGCACATGAACGGATGCCTGGCGGTTTCTGCGGCCGGCGAACCGCTGTACCGGGAACTTATCCACGCGGACTCCCGGAGCGTGGAAGAACGGAAGGATATTCAACGCCGTATCGGCTTGGAAAATTACTATACCCTCACGGGAAACCGGGCGGACGAACACCTTTCCCTGCCTAAGATCCTATGGATACAAAAAAACCTTCCGGAAGTCTACAGGCGCACCGCCTTCTTTATCAATTCCAAGGACTATCTCCGGTACCGCTTAACGGGACGCCTGGGACAGACGGATTTTTCCGACGCCTCCCTCGTGTGTGCCATGGATATCAAACAACAGCGATGGTCCGACCCCCTGTTGCGGGAATTGGGTCTGGATACCGCCAAGTTTCCGGAAATCCACAAAAGTTCGGAAATTTGAGGACCCCTCAGCCAGGAAGCTTCCCGGGCCCTCGATCTACCGGAAGGCCTTCCCGTGGTATTCGGCGGCGGAGACGCCGCCTGCGCTACCCGGGGGGCGGGAGTTCGGGACCTCAGTTCCGCCTACGCCTACATCGGGTCCAGCGCCTGGATATCCACCCTGGCCCCGGGACCGGTGGGGGATCCAAAACAACGGACCCAGAATTTTTTCGACCTGGATCCCCGCAAATGCAACGTGTGCGGAACCGTGCAGAACGCCGGGATCGCCGTGGATTGGGCCCACGGCCTGGTGGCCGAAACCCTCGACTACGGACCCATGGACGCGGAGGTGGCCGCCGTACCGCCGGGGTCCCGGGGCGTCCTCTTTGCTCCCTACCTGATGGGCGAACGGACCCCCCATTGGGACGCCAACGCCCGGGGCAGTTTTGTGGGCCTGTCCCTCCACCATACCCGCTCGGACCTGCTTCGATCGGTGTACGAAGGGGTCGCCTTCGCCCTCAAGGATGTGCTGAACGTGTACGCCGATCTGGGCATCCAGCCGGAACACTTGACCCTCCTGGGCGGCGGCTCCAAAAGCCAGGTATGGCGAAGCATCTTCTCCGACGTCTTTGCCCTCCCCATCGCTCCCCACAGCGCCCCCACGAACGCCACCTCCCTGGGTGCCGCCATGGCCGCCGCCGTAGGAACGGGGCTCTACGCCGACCTCGATTCGGCCACCCGTATGGCCCACGTGCTTCCTACGGAAACCCCATCGCCGGGGGGGATCGAAACGTACCAACAACTCTACCCGATATATAGAAAATTATACCAAGCCCTACGACCGATCACTAACGATTTGGCCAATTTGCGAAATACGGAGGAATACAATGAAAGCCGCGGTAATTGAAAAACCAGGAACCATCGTGGTTAAAGAGGTAGCCGACCCCCAGGTCTCGGACCACGATGTACTTATTCGGGTCATGGCGTCGGGAATTTGCGGAACCGACATCCATATTTTTAAGGGCGAATACCTGGGAACCTATCCGGTTATTCCGGGCCACGAGTTTTCCGGGGTTGTGGAAAAGGTGGGCCCCAAGGTTCACCGGATCAAGGTCGGCGACCGGGTGGCGGTGGAACCGAACATCGCCTGCGACAACTGCAGCGCCTGCCTTAACAATCGACAAAATTTCTGCGAAAATTGGAATGGGGTAGGGGTAACCCTGCCGGGGGGCTTTGCCGAATTGGCCATGGCTCCCGAAAAGGCGGTCTTCCCCATTGGCGACCTGGCCTTCGAGTCCGGGGCCTTTGTGGAACCCCTATCCTGCGTCCTCCACGGGGTACAACGGGCGGGTTTTTCCCTGGGCGACCGGGTGCTGATTATCGGCGCAGGCCCCATCGGCATCCTCCTGTCCAAAACCATCCAACTCCAGGGCTCCGCCGAGATTACCCAAATCGATAAAAACCAATCCCGGCTAGAATTGGCTAAAAAAAGCGGCGCCGCCCGGACCGAAACTTCCTTTGACGCCCTAAAAATGTACGACTACGACGTGGTGGTCGACGCCACCGGGGTGCCCCCGCTTATGGAAAAAACCCTCTCCTACGTCCGCTCCGGCGGCAAGGTCCTCCTCTTCGGCGTACCCCCCCAGGGCGCGAAAATCAACCTTGACGCCTTTACCATTTTTTCCCACGGCTTGACGATCCTTTCTTCCTACACCTCGGTCCGTAATTCTATCCAAGCCGTCCGCCTGCTCTCCTCGGGCCGTATCGACGTCAAACCCCTGGTTTCCCACGTCCTTCCCCTTAAGGATTTTCAAAAGGGCATAGAATTGATCCAAAAGGGCACCGAAGGTACCCTGAAAGTTTTAATCGACCCAAGAATTTAAGGCTTCGTACGGGGGGCGCCATAGCAGTCCCTGACCGGTACCGTCCATCAGACGCGCCCCCCGCCGCGAACCTCCTCGGCCTAAGGCCTCCGGGGTTTCGCGGCCCCCCTAATAATTTCTACTTGCAATTCGGGTCCGTATCGATTCATAGTAGACGTATGCTTAAAGCCATAGCGAAAACCATAGTAGCGCTGAATACCAACGTACGGAAGGAACAGCTAGCCTCCGGTTTTTCCTGGGGAATCCTGCTGGCCCTTATTCCCACGGGAAATCTTTTGTGGGTTTTTATTTTTTTTATTTCCCTATTTCCTAAAAATAATTACGGTTTTCAACTGTTGGCCCTGGGGGTGGGAAAACTTCTGGTGGGCCTGCTTTCGGCACCCCTGGACGCTGTCGGTTACGGCCTCCTGACTATTCCGGCCCTGGGTAACTTTTTTACCTACCTGTATAACCTACCCTTGGCCCCCCTTACTCGGTTTAACAATTCCCTGGTCATGGGAGGCCTTGTTTCGGGTATCCTTCTCTGGGTTCCCCTGTTCCTTGCGGTCCGGGCCCTCATTCCCCTGTACCGTAATCGGTGGGCGCCCAGAATGAGGGAAAGTAAAGCCTACAAAGCTTTTATCAAACTTCCCCTCATATCCGCCCTTGCAAAAGCTGTATCCGCCGCCGCGTCCTTCGCGGGCGTCGCACCCTAGGAGCGGACCATGGCGCTAAAAGTACCCGGTCTTTTTAAAAAGCCCATAGCGGAAAAGGATTTTGAAAAACGGTTTCTCCGATTTATCGAGCTACGGGAAGATCAGGAATTCCTCCGTTCTCAGGTGGAATTGAATAACGGGGTTTATTCCTTCAAACCCCCAACGACCCAAGCGGAGGCTAAACGTTTAAAAACTCTAGCTCGGGCGATTACATCGAACCGGGGAATCGTCAAACGGGGTCCCCTGATCCTCGGGGGGATCTTTTTCGCGGCCCTGGCGGTTTTCTACCTCTTCTTGTTAGATCCCCTGCTCCAGGGGGCCCTGGAACGGGGACTTGAAAGCCTTTTTGGCGCCCGAAGCGAGGTTTCGGCGTTCAAAGTGGACCTTTTCCGCTTCCGGGTGCACATCGGCGATATAACCGTAGCGGACCGGAACGCCCCCATGACCAACCTGTTCCAGATCCATCGGCTGGATCTTCGTTTAAACAGCGCCGCGGCGTTCCGGGGTAAACTCTACATCCAGGAAGCTCGGGCCGACGCTATCCTTTTTGGAACCCCCCGTAGAAGCTCCGGCGCCCTACCGAACGAACCGGTTCCCTCAAAGGGGTCCCCTAAGCCGAAAAATTCGGCTCCCCCCTGGGTAAACTGGGAAAACTTTTCCGCCCAGGGTCTGCTGGACCGGGAAAAGGATACGTTAAAGAGCAAAAAGGCCTACGAAGACGCGGCTAAGGCGTACGCAGACGCGGTGGAAAAATGGGAGCCCCGCGCCGCGGACGCTGAAAACCGGATAAAGGAAACCCAAGGTTCGGCCAGCGCCCTTTTATCCATGGACGTAAAAAACCTGACCACCCCAGGGGCCATAAGCGACGCTCTGGCTCGGGTGCAAACGCTTTCGTCCCAGGCTCAAGGTTTAACGAAGGATCTGGATACCCTGTACCAGGGCTTCCAAGGGGACCTTAAAACCGCTATGGACTTGGAAAAAATGGCCCGATTGTCGGTGGACGAGGATTGGGCTCGGCTTAAGAGCTACGTGGACCCCAAAAGCGGCGCCGCCATGGAAGCCCTGGAACCCTCGATCCGGGAAATCCTCTCCGATTCCGCCGAACGGTACGTCGCCTACGGCCAAAAGGCCCTGGACCTGATAGCGAAACTGGGCCTTAAAAGTGGAAAAGCCAAAACCAAGGTCGTCCCCGCGCCCCGAGGCCGGGACGTAGTGTTTCCCTCAACCCGCTACCCCCTGTTCACCCTGGCCCTCCTACATTCCGATTTTACCGTGGGGCCTTCGTCATCGCGAACCCATTGGAGCATAGAGTTACGGAATCTTTCCAGCGATAGCGATCTTGTAGGGGCACCTACGAGCCTCAAACTCTCGGTAGCTGATTCCTCCGGGGCCAGTGGATCCCCCTGGTCCGTGGATTCCTCCGCTGTCGCGGATTTACGCTCCGCCGCTAAGGATCGATTCTCTCTCCACGTTGCTGGAAAGGGGCTTCCCTTCGACGGGCTTTCCTCTTTTTCCGCCGTCGGCATCGGGGGCTTTAGCGGAATCATGGATGGAACGGTCGATGGTACCGGCGGGGTAAACGGTTCCCTGGCCGCGGTAAGCACCCTTCGGATAACCCAGGGCCGATTACGGGAAACCTCGGGGACCCTTGCCCAAGCGGTGGCCGAAGCGATAGAAACGGTACCCTCCATAGACGTGGGGGTACGGTATACCCAGGACCCAGGCCAGGATCCCCAACTTTCCATTAGCACTAATCTGAACGATCTGGTTCAACGGATCGTTCAGAGGGCGATGGATAGGTACGCCAAAACTGCCCAAGCTGCATTGGAGACCGCGTTTAAAAAATACGTAGGCGCCGAACTGGAAAACCAATTGGTTTCCAAGGATGATACTAATAACCTGCTGGGAACGCTCAAGGGCGACCGGGTTTCCTCGGAAAGTCTTGCCAAATCGCTGGACGCGAAAAAGGCCGAGCTGGAGAACCGGGGCAAAGCCCTTGCCCAAGACGCGGTTAACAAGGCCGCTGGATCGGCAGGCCAAAGGGCCGCCGACGCGGTTAAAAAGATCGAGGTTCCCAAGTTCCCTTGACCTACCGTTTAACCGTGCGTATAGTGGGCCGTAACAGCGATGGAGTTCGCTGGGCTCTGGTCCAAACCGCCATCCTCTGTAGTGGCTGATGACTCCTTCCAAATTTTGCTGGCTATAAAAGCCGGGCATCCGCGGCCCTTAGGGGCCCGTGGGGAAGGAACTCTAATGAAAAAACGGGGCCCCCGGAGGAACCGGGGCAATCGGGCTTGACCCATGAAAAGTATAAGTCTTCTCTATGCGGACGATTCGGACCTCTTAAAAAATACGGAGGTCCCCTCCGTTGAATCCTCGGAAACGTCGGCTTATTTTTATGACCTCCATATCGATCAGATTATCAACGGGATTTTAGGCCGCCGTAACGATCCTTGGCTTCGCTCTATATTCCAAAAGCCCCTTCGAAACCTCCGGGATATTATCTACCGTCAATCCATCGCCCAGGATCTTGACTCCCCCTCTTTTTTAGGGAATCTGAAGGAATTCTCCTCCCACATGGAATTACTCCGCCGATACATCGGAATAAGTTCCCAATTTGACCATCCCCTCTACAGGGAAAGTTGGTTTTTCGAGGGCCTAAGGGTGTACATTCGGGCAGTGCGATTTCTGGGAACCATCCTGGGGGAACGGAATTTGGTTTCCCCGGGACTTCTTGCCTTCCGGGCCGAATTACTTCATTATAGCAACTCTGGGGAATTCTCTTCCCTTTGCGACGCCACCGCCGAACTGGAACGATCCCTCGGGGCCCTTCATTTTTCCGTGCGTATCCACGGACTTAAAATTACCGTTCAACCCTACAAGGGAGAGCAGGATTACAATTCCTTGATTAAAGAACTATTTGCTTCCTTCGACAGGGAATCGGAAAAAAAATTTATTTCCCACGCTCCCCCCGATTCGGGTTTTGATTCTGTACAAGGGGAAATTATAAGGGGGCTTACGTCCTTGTATCCCGAGGTCTTTAGCCAACTGGATAATTTTTGTCAAACCTTCCAGGCCAGCATCCAGACGGCCATAGATACCTTTGAACGGGAATTGGGGTTTTATACCTCCTATTTGGCCTATATTGGGGATTTAAGGGCCGCCGGTTTGCCCTTTTCATTTCCTGAAATTTCGGAATCCCAAAAGGATATTCACGCTTGGGACTTTTTTGATCTGGCTTTGGCAAAAAAGGTTGTCCCTCCTGTGGATCCGCCTTCCACCGACTCCGGAGCCGACGATCTCCCGTCGGCCACGGCCCCAGCAAAACCGGCCATCGTTTGCAACGATTTTTATTTAGAAGGGAAGGAGCGGATTTTCGTAATCACCGGGCCTAATCAGGGCGGAAAGACCACCTTTGCCCGAGCCTTTGGACAATTGCACGTATTCGCGTGCCTGGGCCTTCCGGTTCCCTGTCGCCAAGGCCGTCTGTTTTTATTCGACCGTATCTATACCCATTTTGAACAGGAAGAACCTCTTCTCCAGGGGCGCTTACACGACGAGTTACTGCGGATACACCGGGACCTGGAAAGCGCCACGGATAAAAGTATTTTTATCCTGAACGAGGTTTTTTCCTCCACGTCCCAGGGGGATTCGCTTCTTTTAAACCGGAAAATACTGGAAAAAATACTGGCTCTACAATCATTAGGGATCGTGGTGACCTTTTTGGACGAGCTCTCTTGTATGGACGAAGCGGTGGTTAGTCTGATGAGCCAGGTTAATAGGGATGATCCCACGGAGCGCACCTATAGGGTGGTCCGGCAGGAAGCTAACGGCCTAGCCTACGCTCTTTCTCTGGCGGAAAAACATAGGGTAACCTACCAAGCCCTACGAAAGCGGTTAGGCTTATCATGAAGGTTTTACTAATGTTCGCGGATAGGGAGTTTTCGATGGATACCCCCTTGCCGGAAAATGCGGGGGAATTGATGGCGGATCTGGATTTGGATACCCTCCTCCATTCCATGGCCCGCAAGGATACGTTTTTGTACAATGTATCCAAATCGGTGCTCCTATCGTCTGTCCAGGACAGGGCTTCTATCCTGTACAGGCAGGCCGTGCTGGCGGATTGCCTGGCCCAGCCCCATATACCCCGAAATTTGTACTCCCTGACCTTGGAGACCCTGGAAACAAAAAGAAAGAATTGGTTTGGCGTCTATACCACCACTCCCAGCACGATATTCCACAGCTCGGTCCGTATGTTAGGCATGTACGTTCCCTATCTAGAACGGCTCCGTGCCATGGCGGATGAATACGGAAGGGACTGTACTTCCCCCGGATTTAGAAGGTTTTTTTCCATGATCCAGGATGAACTAAGGGATTCTCGGCTAGCCCAAATCCGCAAGGTCCTTCAAAATCTATCCAACCATAGGGATATTACCTTTAGCGCCCGTTTAGGCCGGGGTAACGAGGTGGTGGACCAGGTCCTCCGTAAGCCCCCGCGGTCCAATCGAACCCCTTGGTCCCGATTCTTTGCCCCGTCGACTCCTTCGTATACCTTTTCTCTAGATCCCCATAACGATGGGGCCCTCAAGTCCCTGAACGCTTTCAGGGAGCGGGGGCTGTATTCTTCGGCCGAAACCTTGGCGAGAACCGCGGATCATATAGACGCCTTCTTTACCCAACTCCGGCTGGAATTGGCCTTTTATATCGCCGCCCTCAACGGGGCCGATGACCTTAGGGCTCTGGACGAGCCCCTTTGTTTTCCCGACCCGCTGGACCCGTCTTCTCCCGAATCGCCTACCCTCAACGGGTCGGCCCTGTACAACCCCTGCCTTTCCCTTCGGTCAAAAAAAAGATCCGTAGGAAACGATATCTCGGGTCAAGGAAAGAGCCTGATCATCATTACCGGCGTTAACGAGGGGGGAAAATCGACCCTTCTGCGAACCCTGGCTCTAGCCCAGTTGATGACCCAGGCGGGTTTGTTCGCCCCCGGCCGATCCTTCTCTACGGATATCCGTTCCGGGCTCTTTACCCATTTTCGCCGGAAAGAAGATCGAACCATGCAAAGCGGGAAACTGGATGAAGAATTGGTCCGCCTGGATCGCCTAGCCGACCAGATGGATCCCCGGTCCCTCATTTTTTTCAACGAATCCTTCGCCGCCACCAACGAACGGGAGGGTTCCGAGTTGGCCCGACAAATCGTGGGGGCCCTGCTGGAAGCGGGGATAAAGGTCGTCTTTGTTACCCACCTGTACAGCTTCGCGGTTTCCTGCGGCGCTGATTTTGGTGGACAAGTTTTATACCTCCGGGCAGAACGGCAAAAGGAGGGCCAGCGAACTTATACCATGGTGGAAGGTCCTCCCCTAAGCAAAAGCCATGGGGAAGACCTGTATCGCCGGGTGTTTGGGGAATGAAGAACCCTGTTCCCTCCGGCCATCCAGCCGTCTGAAACAGGGTGCTCCGGTGGCAACTGGAAAATCCACCAATCCGACAAACCGCTATCCCAGGCTCCTAGGGCGTAGGATAGGTTTTTCCGACTTCGTAGGTTCCCTCGCGTTTCTCGTTTTTAAGGGAGGGAATCTCGATAATCATACCCGGATAGATAAGGTTGGGGTTATCCTGGTTTTTCATTTTAGGTTTATTAAACTGATACAGCTGTTCCCATCGCCAGGGATCGCCGTAGACCGCCGCAAGGCCCGCGATATTCCAGAAGCAGTCCTTGGTTTCAGCCCATTCCCGTACCACGTAATACCGGGGTAAGGGTGGGGCTTCCACCACGGCCTTCGGCGGCTGGGGGGCGGGAGCTGTCGCGGGGGCTGTCGCGGGGGCTGGCGCGGGCGCGGGCGCAGGAGCGGGCGCAGGAGCGGGCGCAGGAGCGGGGGGCTTTGGTTGCTCCGCCACGGTTCTTTTGATACCCCGTATGAGCTGGAGGGACGCTTCGGCCTTGGTGCGGCTATCAACCCAGGAAGCGGCGGCGTACAGATCCTGGGCTTCCTTTAACAGGGCCTTAGCCCGGGAGACCGTCGCGGAAGCGGCTTTACCGTCGGCGGTATTTTCTATGTTACCTATCGCTTCTTTGGCCATACTGATCGCGTTGGCCGCCCGATAACGGAGAACCTCGTTGGCGGCAAACTCTTGGCTCAACTGGTACTCCGTACTCGCCTGGGCTGAAAGTTTCGCGGCGGTCCCATAGTCCCCCGCCTGCATTGCCGCCGCGGCCTGTTTTTCGTAGGCCAGCCCCGCTTTCTGATGGTCATTGTCCAAAAGATTTTGGGCCCCCGCCAAGGAAAGCCCAAGGATCACGAAAAAGACGATGCTTATGATTGGTTTTTTCATTTTGTCTCCCCCGAATTCGAGGAATCGGTAATCGATTTCAAGGCTTCCTGATCCTTAAGGATAGCCTGTTCTGCGGCCTTTCGGTCCGTCTCCGCTTGGGCCATCGCCTTTTCCGCCTTGTCCCGTTCCGAGGACGCGGTAGCCCACGCCTTCTGATATGCCCCGTCGGCCCCTATAAAGGCGGTATTAGACTGATCGTAGGTTCCCGAATTTTGCAGGGTAACACCCTGGGCGTACAACGCCTCTCCCTGGTCAAAATTCGTCTTATCGGCCACGTTGGCCTTAATATCCAGGGCCTTTGCTCGGGATGCCTCCGCCGCCTTTCGGGATTGGATAAGATAGTCGGGTACCTCCGCCGGCTTTTTTGCCGGTTCCGCGGGGGCTTCCGCCTTGGCCGGCGCTGTAGGAGCGGCGGGACTCGCCTCGGTCGGGGCCTGCGGGCTTTTGGGAGCACTGGCGCAGGAAAGTATGGACCAACTCAATATCGTAGTAAGACCTACGAGGGACCAAAAAACCTTCATGTAAACCTCCATTTTCTTCTTATAATTGAGGCTGTCCCGTAACTTAGGAAGTTACGGGACAGCTTCTTTAATACCGTATTTTCGTAGGATTTTAGCGGTTTTACCTGGTTTTAATACGTCGAAAGGGTTAAAACGCTAAAATCCGAGAAAATACAATGGCTGTCTGATAACTAACAGAGTTATCAGACAGCCTCAATTATTGAGCGTCGAGGCAATTCTGTCAATTCCAAAATGTCATGTTAAAATTTAGCCTTAGGGCCATCGATATCAACGCTGAACAGGTTCCCCGGTATACTCCCGCGCTATTGACGTAGCTCTTCTAAAACCGGACAATAGGAAATGGAAGTATTTTTATACGAAGGAGTACGTTATGAGCATAATTGAATATGTCGAGGCCCGTGAGATTCTGGATTCCCGGGGGAACCCCACCGTGGAAGTGGACGTGGTACTCGAGGATGGTACCCTGGGCCGAGCGGCGGTTCCATCGGGGGCGTCCACCGGCGAAAACGAGGCGGTGGAGCTTCGGGATGGGGACAAGGCCCGCTTCCAGGGTAAGGGTGTGCAGAAGGCCGTGGAAAATGTGAACAATATTATAGCCGCGGAGATCCAGGGGCTGGACGCGTTGGAGCAGGTGGATATAGATCGGACCATGATCGAATTGGACGGGACCGAGAACAAGAGCAAGCTCGGGGCCAACGCGATTCTCGGGGTGTCCATGGCGACGGCCCGGGCGGCGGCTAATTTCTTGGACGTGCCGCTGTACAAATATTTGGGGGGCTTCCACGCAAACCTGCTTCCCGTTCCGATGGCGAATATTTTGAACGGGGGCAAGCACGCGGACAATATGGTGGACTTCCAGGAATTCCTGGTAATGCCCGTGGGGGCCCAGTCCATCCGAGAGGCGGTGCGCTGGACCGCCGAGGTTTTCCACACCCTAAAAAAAATCCTCCACGACGCGGGAAAAAACACCGCGGTGGGCGACGAGGGCGGGTTTGCTCCCGACTTGGGAAACGAAGAGGTCCTGGACTATATCATGAAGGCCATCGAGAAGGCGGGTTACAAACCCGGCGAGCAGATCGCCATCGCCCTGGACTCCGCCGCCAGCGAGCTCTTTGAAGAGGGCGGCAAAAAGGGGTACAAGTTCTGGAAGTCCAACCCGAACAAGCTCTTTACCACCGACGAAATGATCGAGCTCTACACCAAATGGGTGAACAAGTATCCGATTATCTCCCTGGAAGACCCCCTGGACCAGAACGATTGGGAAGGCTACGTGAAGATTACCAAGGCCCTGGGCCACAGGGTCCAGATTATTGGGGATGATATTTTCGTTACCAACCCGAAATACCTAAAGAAGGGTATCGAGATGGGGGCCTGCAACTCGATCTTGATCAAGGTAAACCAGATTGGCACCGTGACTGAGACCTACGAGGCCGTCGAGATGGCCAAGCGAGCCGGGTACACCGCCGTCGTTTCTCACCGTTCCGGCGAGACGGAGGATACCTTCATCGCCGACCTGGTGGTGGCGTTGGAAACCGGGCAGATTAAGACCGGCTCCATGAGCCGCACCGACCGGGTGGCCAAGTACAACCAGTTAATGCGCATCGAGGATATGCTGGAAGGCGTATCCGAGTACGCGGGTAAAAACGCCTTCTATAGCATCAAAAAATAGGCTGTTATTGTGGGGACGCCATAGGGTTCGGTCTAGAGCTGGAGCCCTATGGCCTTTAAAAAGCCCCGGATAGCGGGCCCCAGGGCGGCGTTGATCGCCCCCGCCCCCAGGATGGCCCACAAGGAGTTGATTTTAGTAAAGGCTCCGATATAAAAGGTTCCCAGGGCGAAGAAGAGGAGCAGGGGATCCATCGATGTGGGTCGGAGGACCCAGAGCGTCATCAGCATCATGGCCAGGCTCCCCGTCCGCAGGGCTTCGTCGCTGTGGTCTTTGTTAATGGCCACCTTGTTCGCCAACAGGATCGTCAGGGCGATCATGAGGACGGGGAAGGTTACGACCGAAAGGGTGGCTAGGACGGCGGTGAGGAAGCCCCCATGGTACCACCCCACCATGGTGGCGGCGTTCAACGCTATGGGACCCGGGGTGGATTGGGCTATAGCGATAAGGGATCGAAAGCCCGCTTCGTCGACCCAATGGGGAACCACGGCGTTTTTAATAATCCCCACCACAGACCAACCGCCGCCAAAGGAAATAACGCCGATTTTAAAAAACGCCCAAACAACCGCTACCGTTTCCATAGGCCCTCAAGCACATACATGGTGAAAATTCCGCCTAAAAGAATGGGCAGACTTAATTTTGGAAAGAGAATCAACAGGAGGGTCAGGAGGATCAGTTCGACGATCCTGGGCCCTATCCATTTCCGTCGGCTGGTGTTCTTCCAGACCATGGCGGCCACGATTCCCGGGACCACCGCGCCGGCGCCGTCTAAGAAACGTTTAACCACGGGCAGGGACCCGTAGGTGGTCATGAGTTTGCTCACCAGGATTATCACAACAAAGGGCGGAAGGATGACCCCAAAAAACGCGGCCACGGCGCCCCAAAACCCACAAAGCTTGATAGCCACCAGCATGGATGTCGTAAGGGCCGTCGGTCCAGGGTACGCTTGGGCTTGGGCAAAGATATCGTAGAACGCATCCTCGGCCATCCAGCCCCGTTTTTCTAGACTGTTGCCAATAATCGGTACGATGACGTACCCGCCGCCCAGGGTAACGGTATTTATCCAGCTAAAAATAAGGAACAATTTCCACGGAGTGGGACGGCTTTCTCCGTTTGTTACCGGTTCTTTCATACTAGCTCAGTATGTCAAAAAGTAAGATTTGGGTCTATCCCGTTTCCCGCCAGGGAAAATCGACCCAGAAACGGCTCCCTTCGCCTTTCGAGGATGACCAATGGAGCTGTCCTCCCAACTGGGCCGCCAGGGCTTGGGCAATTTGTAGGCCGATGCCCCCGCTGGCGTTGGGGTCAAAATCCGAGGGAAGCCCAGGGCCGTTATCCCCCACTTCCAGGTGAATGGTAGGTCCCTGCCGTTCCAGATAAATGCGCAGGAGGGCCTCCTTGTCCGGGCTAACGACGTATTTCAGAACGTTGGTCACCAGTTCGTTCACCAGGAGTCCGAAGGGTATGGCCTGATCCAAAACCACAAAAATCTGTTCGGTCCGCTGTTCCAATCGAACCATTGTCGGGTTGTCAGCGTATTGTACCAGGAAGGCTGTCAACTGTCGCAGGTACTCTTCCAGGTCCATCCGGGCGGAATTTTCGGTCTGGTAGAGCATTTCGTGGATCAGGGCCATGGACCCAATACGGCCCTCCAGGGCTTCCCGGAATTGGGCCGTGTTGGCCCCCGTGTCGGCCTGGAGGCGGATCATACTGAGAATGAGCTGAAGGTTGTTTTTAACCCGATGGTGGACCTCCTTAAGGAGGACCTCCTTTTCCCGGAGCGCCTGGGCTATCCGTTGTTTGTCCGCCCCCTCCTGTTCCGATCGGACCTGGAGTTCCTGGGCCATGAGGTTCAGCGCCTGGGCGATGGTCCCCAAATCGGGGGATGGATCCTCGGTGGCTACGCGGGCGCTAAGGTCCCCCCGGCGGATCTTTTCGGTGGTATCCACAATGGTTTGGAGCCGCTTACCAAAGAGCCGAGGGTACAGGGTCAGGGTACTGAGCAGGGCCCCCAGGGTTATAAGGACCAGTATCAAAACACTTTGGAGGATGAGATTTCTGCTCGCGGCGATAAGGGGTGCTATGGGGGTGGCGTACACCACGTACAAGTAGGGTCCCTGGTCCTCCGCGAGGCGCAATTTTTTATACGCCGTTAGCCGCTCTACCCCATCGCTGTTGGGTTCGATAAAGGAACCCTCTTCGGGACCGGCCTGCATCTTCTGCCAGCTGGAGGCCTTAATTTTTCCCCCTATGGGGTTGGTCTCCTTGGGGGGATAAAAGAACACCCTTCTTCCGTCACGGTCCACCAAACCAAGAAAGGAGTTCCCGGGAAGGTTATACTGACTATACAGACCCACGTAGGAACTCAGTTTGAAGATCCCATTCAGGGAACCCACAAAGGTTCCCTGGGGGTTAAAAACCGGATAGGCGTAGGCGAATGAGGGGGTATCCTCCACCAGGCCCAGCATGTATTGTCCCGTGGAAAACCGATGGGTGGTCAGAACCCGTTGAATGTGGGGCCTATCGCTTAAGTTTGCCCCCGGTCGTAACCGGGAAGAAGAACGGATTAGGCCGTTGGCGTCGGTGAGGGTAAAATTCAAATATTCCGGGTAATGGGCATGGACAGCCTTCAGGATGCTTTGGGTTTCCCCATCCTTTTGTTGCTGAAACACCGGAAGGGAAGCCAGGGTCCCCAGGATCTGTTCGGTCCCGTTGGTCACCTGTATTTGGGTTTGGGCAAAGGCCTCCACCTGCCGCTGGACCCCCTGGTAGAGCTGATCCCGCATCAGGGTGCTAAAACGCAACCCCGACCAAATAATCACCAGGAACGGGGGTACCAGGGCCACACAGACGACCATGATCAGGGTGGAACGGATAGAGGGGGTCATTCGTCGATCCATAGTCAGCCGTACCCCTTTTCCTACCCCCTTTTAGGGTAGGATTCCCGTGTAAACAATACCAGCAGGGCGCATACCCCCAGGAGGATGGCAAAACCGCTCAGGCTAAGGGTAAAACTGCCCCCCTTATCCCGGAGAATCTGCATCAAAAAAACACAAACCACGGAAATTTGTCCGAACAGTTGTATAAGGCCGTTGGAAGTTCCCTCGGGGGTGGGCCTGGTAATTTCAACGGAATACTGCATCCCGATGGGCATGACGCTGGTAAGGAAAAAGCCCAGGAAAAAGGAACTGAGGGCCAGGGTGAAAAAGGTCCGTCCTCCCGTCATGCCCAGGAGGAAGGGAATAGACGCCACCAGGGAAAGGAACATCCAGGGCTTACGGCGGCCCGTTAGGTCCGAAAGGGCGGGGATAACCACGGCCCCCACCACGCCCCCTATCAAAAGCAGGGCCCCCAGGGTTCCCGCGTCGGTGGCCTTGAACCCCCGACCCTGGACGATCTGCTCGATCCAGGTGGTTACGCCGTTAAAAAGTCCCATCCCGATAAACACGATAATCAAAAAAATACGAAAGGAACCGCTACGAAGGGCGTGGTGGAGCCCCGGCAGTAAAAAGAGTTTCGTTTCCCGAGCCGCCGGGGGTACTTCCGCGTTTTTGGGATATTCCCGGGCGATGGCGACAAACAGAAGCGCCCCTACCAGAGCGCCCAGGGCGTAGATCCACTGGATGCGGTCTATGGAAAAACGGGTCAGAAGCAGGGGGGTAAGAACCATTCCCAGGGCGATACCCAAAAGATTCGATAGGGTGATAAGCCCCACGGCGGTGGCCCGTTCGTTTTGGGGGTGCCAATGGGCGGGCATTTTAGTCCACGCGTTCAGGTAAAACGGTTGGGCCACCGCCAGCCCCAGGGTCCCCACCAGGGCTATGCCGTAGCGGTTCCCCGCCGCCGCCCGGATTAAGGCGAAAAGGGCCATCAAAAGGGAGCCCAGGGCGGTGCTGAGGCGGAACCCCCAACGATCGATAATCCACGCCACCGGTAAGGCCAGGGGAACGTAGACGATCATGTACAGCATGGCAAAGAGTCCGATGGCCAATTCGGAAACCCGGTAAAATTGAGCCGCGTCGGTGGTGATGGGCGCGTAGGATATCCACAGAATTTGGATGAGCAGGTTTACGAGCATAAAAGAGGCCAGTACGAGCCAGCGGTACGGAGTTGGCGCCGGGACCGAAGGGTTATTCACGTTTTGTTCCTTTGGGGATAAATTCTACCATTACCACCGTATTTGGGATCATTACTATTATTTTCATAAAAAACCACCGTTTTGTCAAACCAAGTCTTTGTCGCTTCGCCTGTATATTTGCATTTTATTCTATCCGGTTCTATCATAGATAGTAGAGTTTTTCCCTCGGAGGAGGTTTCCATGGGGATTCGTTTTGGGGTTATGGCGAAGGTGTTAATTCCCGCTTCCAGGGGCAACCTTAAGGTTCCGGAACTTCCGGATTCCCAGGAAGAACGGGGGATTATCCCTCGATCCTAGGGAGGGAACGGTATGAAGGGGATAGGGAGAAAAATAAATTTTCTAGGATGGTTTATTGTTTTCGCGGTAGGGCCGACCTTTGCTCAGACCCCGGAGCTGAAGATCAACAGCGGTCATTCGGCGTCGGTTCTGTCGGTCGCCTATTCCCCCGATAATCGCTATATAGCCAGCGCCAGCGAAGATAAGACCATCAAAATTTGGGATGTACAATCCCGGAGGGAGTTAAAAACTCTTTACGATGACGCTGAGGTTCGGAGCGTTCGATTTTTAAACGATGGTACAACCCTGGTGAGCGCCGGATGGGGGGGCTTAAAGCTCTGGAATGTGATTTCGGGAAAATCCAAGGATCTTTTTTCCGATTATAAACATTTTGTTACCCCCTCTAAAAATTCTTCCCTTTTGCTCTTCGACGATGGCTATTCGGTGGTTTTGTACGACCTAAAAACCAACAGCCCCGTTAGGGAATTCAAGGGTCACGAAGATTTTGTCCTCCGGGCGGTTTTTTCTCCCGATGGGAAATATATAGCCAGTTGCGGGTACGACAAGACCGTTCGTCTTTGGGACCTGGCCACGGGAAATTTATTGCGTACCCTTGTGGGCCATGGAGACACGGTTAGCGCGGTTGTCTTTTCTCCCGATGGAAAATTCATTATCAGCGGCGGCGGAGCCGACGATCCCACCATCCGCTTCTGGAACATCATCACGGGAAAGCAGACTGTCCTCCTTCAGGACCATCAGAACGCGGTGGAGGACCTGACCTTTACCCCCGCGGGGGATAGGCTCGTCAGTTCCAGCGCCGATGGAACCATCAAATTTTGGGACCCTAAAACCGGTGTGCTCCTGGGAAGTTTGGAGACTAAACGGGGGGCCACCGTTACGTCCATCGCCTTTTCCGCCGACGGCAGGCAGTTCGCGTCGGCCTACGACGACAAGACCATCGGCCTTTGGGACGTCACCTCGGGTACCGAAATCGCGAGCCTTCCCGGCGATACGGTGGAGGTTAAACGGCTAGCCTTTTCTCCGGATGGAAAAACTATCCTTACCAGTTCGACTGACCAAACTCTCAGGGCCTGGAATCTCTACGCCTCCGCCAATCTGAGGGTCCTTTTGGGGGGGCGTCCCCAGGAAATGGCCGAGGAAAGTTCGGATATCCTTGATTTTTCACAGGACGGAAAGCGGGTCCTGGTTTCCTTGGATTCGGGTTTTGCCATTTGGGATACGGAAAAGGGCCTTCCCCTTGTCTCTTTTGACGCCGGCTATACGGACCTGGGCGTCTTTTCTCCCGATGGCTTGTATATCGCAACCACCAATTGGGACGAAGAAACGGGGCAGACCATCGGCCTTTGGGACGCCTCCACCGGTGAATTGATAAAGACCTTTAATTCTGGGGGGGATAGCCTTTCAAAACTCGCGTTTTCCGCCGATGGGCAGTATCTTTGCGCCGGAACCCAGGGGGAGACCAGTACAATCCGAGTTTGGAACATTATTAGCGGAAAGGAACTACCCCCCTTGGTGGGCCATGAAAACGCCATCGAGGATTTCCATTCCAGTGCCGATGGCAAAACCCTGATCAGCGCCAGCGCCGATGGAACCATTCGATTTTGGGACATTTCTACGGGGGATCTTCTTAAAACCCTGGGGGATGCGGACGGTTCGATGATCTCGTCTATCGCCCTATCGGCGGACGGCAAATACCTGGTCAGCGGACATTTTTACCAGGAGTTCGCTATAAAACTGTGGAACGTGGCCACGGGGAAGGTGATCAAAATTTATGACGGCCATCAGGGTGGGGTAACGGCGGTGGATTTTTCCCCCAACGGCGACTATATCGTCAGCGCGGGCTCCGATGGATCGGTTAAACTGTGGGATGTGAAGGGGGGAAACTGCGTCGTTACCCGGTACGACCTTCCCCATTCCACCGATTGGGTCGCCGTGACGGCCGACGGTCGGTTTGACGGTACGGCGGGGGGGATGAATCTGCTATACTACGTTTCCGGTATGGATATTATTCCCCTGGAAAGCTTTTATGAACGTTTCTTTTCCCCCTCTTTGGTTTCTCAGGTTCTCCGGGGCGATACGGGGAACCGGACATATCAAAGCGCCCTTAATCGGGTACTAAAACTCCCTCCCAAAGTACGCATCCTTAACCCTCAGGACGGACAGACCCTCCGGACCGACCGGTTAGAAGTAACGGTGGAGGCGGAAGACCAGGGGGGCGGGATCGATGAAATTCGGCTGTACCAAAACGGCAAGTTGGTGGAAACTACCCAACGGGGCCTACGGGTTGTCCAAACCGGTACCTCCAAACGGACCCAAACCTTTTTGGTTCCCCTGGTCCCCGGGTCGAACGTTTTTAAGGCCACCGCCTTTAACGTGGATCGGACGGAAAGTTCCCCCGCCGCCGTAACCGTAACCGTAGCGGGGTCGGAGCGAAACACCACCCTTTACCTTCTTGTGGTGGGTATCAATACCTACAAAAATCCCGATTATACCTTGAATTACGCCTACCCGGACGCAAAGGCCATACGGGATAAACTAACTGAAACGGGTCGAAATATTTACAGGGAAATTAAGACCTACGAGTTGTACAACGAGGGGGCCACCAAGGCCGCCATGGTTTCGGCTTTTTCAAAGATCCGGGATTCCGCCACGGCCAACGATGTTTTCTTGTTTTTCTACGCGGGCCACGGTATTATGACCGAGCCGGAGGGACAAAATCCGGCAAAATACTACCTAATTCCCTCGGATGTGGTTAAAATGTACGGAACCCCCGCGGCCCTGGATCAGGGGGCCCTTTCGGCGGATGAACTAAGGGATTGGTGTAGGGATATTAAGGCCCAAAAGCAGGTTATCCTGCTGGACGCCTGCCAAAGCGGCGGAGCGGTGGCCACCTTCGCCATGCGGGGCTCCACGGAAGAAAAGGCGATTATGCAGTTGGGTCGAAGCGCCGGGGTCGTCGTGTTAGCCAGCACGGGAACCCAACAAAACGCCAGCGAATTTAGCCAGCTTAAGCACGGTATATTTACCTATGCCCTGCTGGAAGGCCTGAGCGGAAAGGCCGATGGGGGAACTCGGGATAAGAAAATCACCATCAAGGAACTAGAATCCTTTGTGAACGATTATATCCCCGAACTCTCCCAACGGTACCGGGGAGAAATCCAGTACCCCAACAGTTACGCCACCGGTATGGACTTTCCCCTGGGGGTAGTGCCCTAGAATCCCCAAAAATAGTACACTGATCCATCCGTATTCGTTATAAAATGGGCGAATAGGGCATATCGGAGAGGACTAGGCCATGACGTTTAGGCAGTTTTCGGGCATCGTGGAGCTGAGGACAAAAATAGTCAGCGTTTCAACCTATACGGTAAGTCTGCTGTACGCTCTGTGGATTCGGGGGGCCGTATCCCCGGTTCGTGCTGTTCTGGTTTTTTTAGCGGCCCTGGCGGTGGATATGGGGACCACGGGTTTTAACAGTTATTTTGATTGGTACCGAAACGTGGACGACCCCAAGTTTAACCGGGAAGAGGCTAAGGTTCTGGTTCACCAGGGGCTTTCACCGGGGACGGCGTTCTGGGTTAGCCTGGTTTGTTTCGCCGTCGCGGCCCTCTTGGGCCTGGTGTTGACGGTGATGGTGGGCCCCTGGGTCATAGTCCTGGGGACCCTTTCCCTGTTGGTGGGTTTTCTCTATTCAGGGGGTCCCCGGCCCATTTCAGCGACCCCCTGGGGGGAATTTTTTTCCGGGGGCTTTTTAGGCACCGTGTTTTTTTTTATCAACGTTTACATTCTTACGGGGACCCTGTCGCTCACCGCCGCCCTGGTTTCCCTGCCCCAAAGTTTTGCCATCGCGGCGATTTTGGCGGTGAATAACGCCAGCGATATGGAGGGGGACCGGGCGGCGGGCCGCAGGACCTTGGCCTTGGTGGTGGGTAAGGCCAAAGCCCCCTGGGTGGTGTACGCCCTGGTGTTCCTGGCCCTGGGATCCCTGACGGTCCTGTCCTTCCTGGGCCCGCTTCCCCGGCCCCTGGGTATTACCGCCATCCTCAGTGGTATCCCCATCTTTTTGGAACTCCGGAGGCTCCACCGTCGGGGGTATACCCACGATACCAAGGTTCCCAATATGGGGAGTATTTCAAAGATTTTTCTTTTATTCAGCTCTGCCGAGCTTATAGGCTTAGCCCTCGCTTTTGTGATAGGGTAACTTCATGGGGCAGAAAACACCCAACATAACGGCTGTATTACCTAGAAAAAGCCCGTACCTCACCCTTTTATTCCTTATGATTCCCCTTTTGCTTTCCTCCCAGGGGGCGGGCTTTTCCAATCTAAAAAACCACGCCCGGGATCCAGGATTCGCCAAAAGTTCCCTGCCGCCCATCCGGGTGGTCTGCGACGATAATTATCCACCCTATTCGTTCCGCTCGGAAACCGGGGAGATCCAGGGCATTATACCGGACCAATGGCGGGCCTTTAGCGAGGAAACCGGCCGTCCGGTGGACTTTAAGGCCATGAATTGGGCCTTGGCGTTAAAGATCATGCAAGAGGGCGGGGCGGATGTGTTGGATTCGGCCTTTGAGACCCCCGAACGTTCTGCGTCATTTGATTTCCTGCCCGCCTACGCAAACATTCGGGTTCCCCTGTTTTTTCATCGATCCATTTCCGGCCTCTCCAAGGTTGAGGACCTTCGGGGATTTCGTGTGGGGGTAAAGGCGGGGGACGCGGCCATAACGGTGCTGGAACGGTACGGTATTCGGGATTTGATAAAGTATTCCAGCTACGAAGAGATTATCCGGGCGGCCAAGGATCGGCAGGTACGGGTGTTCTGCGTCGACGAACCGCCGGCCTTGTATTTTGTGAATAAGTACGGCTTGGAACAGGAGTTCCGGCAAGGATTTTTGCTGTATACCGGTCAGTTTCACCGGGCTATCCAGAAAAACAGGTCCCCCTTGGCCGATGGGGCCGATCTGTACCGAGTTTTGATGGACGGATTTTCGGGGATTTCCTCGGATACGTACCGGGAGATTAACGACCGGTGGATGGGGAAACCCTTGATCCAAGTCGTAGACTGGCGTCCCCTGGTGGCCGTGGCCACCGTGGCCATCTTTTTGATAGGCCTTTTGGTGGCCTTTTCCCTGGCCCTTCGCTCCCAGGTCCGGCGGAAAACCGCCGAATTGGTCGAAACGAACAGGGAACTGCTGGCTAGCCAACGGCGAAACCGGGCTTTTATCGCCGCTCTGCCGGACCTGTTCTATATTACCGACGCCCAGGGTCGGTATTTGGAGTTTATCACCTCCAACAGGGCCCTCTTATACAAGGAAGAGGACCAGTGTCTGGGAAAACGTATTACCGAAGTGATGGCTTCCACCGGTATCAGCGATCTTTTGATGGGTGCCCTAAGGGCGGTGGTCCAGGGGTCTCCCCTGGAGATTGTGGAGTACGGTTTACCCATTAATGGGGAGCCCAAACGTTTCGAATGCCGGGTGGTAAAAATAGAGGATGACCGGATCCTCTTTATCGTCCGGGATAGTACCCAACCGTGGATCGTGATGCGGGAATTGAAGAAATCCTTGGAAGAAAAGGAAATCCTTTTGCGGGAAATCCACCACCGGGTAAAAAACAACCTCCAGGTGGTTTCCAGTCTTATCCAGTTGGAATTCTCTTCCCTCGATTCGGAGAAGGATCGACTTCTGCTGGAGGAGACCCAGCAGAGGATCGCTTCCATGGCCCAGGTCCACGAGTTGCTGTATAGATCGGAGAACCTTTCGTCCATCGATGGGGGTACCTATATACAACGGCTCTATGACGAGTTAAGTTCCGCCTATATCGATATTTCCTGTGCTGTAACCATCCGGATCGACGTGGATTCGGTGAAACTTAATTTGGACACGGCTATCCCCTTGGGTCTGATTATCAACGAAATTGTAACCAACGCCTTTAAGTACGCCTTTTTAGGAAGACGGGAAGGCACTCTGGATATTATATTTAAACAACAGGCCGATGGATTTCGGAGCCTGACTATCGCCGACGATGGGCCCGGTTTGGGCGAAGGCTGGGAGGATCGCTTAACCGATTCCCTGGGAATTACCCTTATCCGATCCCTGTCGGAGCAACTCCGGGGGAAACTGACCATAGAAAACGGTTCTCCCAGGGGGGTCCGGATCCGGCTGGTCTTTTAGGAGGTAAACCATGTTGAGCGAAGGGGCCCCCATGCCCGAATTCAGTCTCCCGGATCAAAACGGAAGGATCTTCAATTCCAAGGATTATATCGGGAAACCCTTGGTTATCTATTTTTATCCCAAGGATAATACCCCCGGGTGCACCAAAGAGGCCTGTTCTTTCCGGGACAGCTACGGGGAGTACCAAAAGATGGGCATTACCGTGGTGGGCATCAGCGCCGACAGTCCGAACTCCCACGAAAAGTTCGCCCAAAAGTTCAACCTACCCTTTATCCTGTTGGCGGATACGGAAAAGACGGTCCTTAGGGCCTTTGGTGCCTGGGGAGAAAAAAAACTGTACGGTAAGGTCTACGAGGGGGTTATCCGGTCCACCTTTGTCTTCGGCCCCGATGGAAAGGTGAAGAAGGTATTCCCCAAGGTCAGTCCCGAAGGGCACGCCTCGGAGGTCCTGGCGTTTGTATAACCCCTTCTCGTCGGGGTGCGGATGGCCCTCCCCCTTGGGGAGGGGCTTCGCGGATAGCGCGGTTCCTTGTGGTTCAGTCCCAAGGTTTCGGCCTATTGCAACTGTTTAATCCCCCTGATACTATAGGGGTGCTTCAGTAATAGTCGGCTGGAGTTGGTTCCCTTCGACTATTCCGCCTTATGCATAAAACCTAAGGGTCCGGTAAAATCCAAATTTTCCCCGCCCTTTTATAAAGACTTTTACAAGTCAATAGATAATTTTAACTTGTAAAATCCTCAAAATGTGCTCAGAGAGGTGCTATTTCATGCGTTCATTAGGTATCAACATCGGTTCGACAAGCCTTAAAATGGTCTTGGCCGAAAATAATCTTCCCATTTGGACATCATCGACCCCCCACGAGGGGGATTTTTATTCCGCGGTGCAAAACCTTTTAAAAGAAGGCCAAATTCCCGAGGGTACGCCGACCCTGGTAACGGGGAACGAGGGGCGGTTTATGTTTACCGCCGCCGGAACCCTGGAACCCCTCTGCGTCGAGGCGGCCCTGCGGGCCCTGGATTTAAAACCCGACGCGGTGGTCAGTATGGGGGGCGAGGACCTGGTGGTCTACACCTTGGACGAAACGGGAAAGATTATCAATAACTTTTCCGGGAGTAAGTGCGCCTCCGGGACGGGGGAGTTTTTAAAACAACAGCTGGGCCGTATGGATATGACCCTCGCGGATATCGATAAGGTCCCCGATACGGCCAAGGTCCTGTCCCTTTCTTCCCGTTGTTCCGTGTTCATGAAGAGCGACTGCACCCACCGGTTGAACAAGCGGGAGGCTACCAAGGAGGATATCGTCCTTTCGCTTTCCGACGTCATGGCCGTCAAGGTTATCGATTTTTTAAAGCGGGCCAAGATCAATTCGGGAAAGGTGGTGCTGGAGGGGGGCGTAACCCTTAATCGTCATATCATCCGGTTTATTAGAGAAAAGGCCCCGGAAATCGAGTTCATTATCCCCCAGGTCGCCCCGGTGTTCGAGGCCTTTGGGGCGTCCATGCTGGCCTCCGAAATGGGAACTCCCCTGCCGCCGGCGGATAAACTGCTTAAAACCAACGCGGTTCGTTTTGGGATTACGGGCAGTTTAAAGGAATGGAAAAACAAGGTTCGCCGTTTTGAAAAACCCGACGGGAAAGTCGTGGCCGGGCGGTCGTACATCCTGGGGGTAGACGGGGGTTCCACCACCACCAAGGTGTGCTTGGTGGACATGGAGACCGACGAGGTTGTGGCAAGCCACTACGGCCGGACCCACGGGGATCCGGTAAAGGCCCTAAAGGAATGTTTAAAGGTCGTCCAGGATAAGGTAGCCGCCGATACGGGGGACACCAAGGTGGACATCCGCTTGGTTTCTACCACCGGGTCTTCCCGGGAAATTTTAGGGGTGTTTTTGGAAACCCCGGGGGTCTATAACGAGATTATTGCCCACTCGGTGGGGACCACCTACTTTGACCCCGAAGTGGAGACCATTTTTGAGATCGGTGGCCAGGACGCCAAGTACGTACTTTTAAAAAACGGCGTCCCCATCGACTACGCCATGAACGAAGCCTGTTCCGCCGGGACCGGCTCCTTTTTGGAAGAATCGGCCTCCGGGGACCTTTCCATCCATAGCGCCAAGGATATCGGCCCCATCGCCCTGTTGGCCGACGCTCCCTTAAAATTCGGGGAACATTGTTCGGCCTTCATCAACTCGGACATCCGGAAGGCGGTCCAAGAGGGGGCTACCAAGGAAAATATCACCGCGGGGATCGTTACTTCCATCGTGGCCAACTACCTAAACCGGGTGGTGGGTAACCGTACCATCGGTGGGAAGGTATTCCTCCAGGGCGGGGTCGCCAAGAACGAAGCGGTACCCCTAGCCTTCGCCATGATGCTGGATAAGGAGATCCTGGTTCCCCCATCCCCCGAATTGATGGGCTGTTTCGGGGTCGCCCTTTTGGCTAAACGAAAAAAAGCGGAGGGGCTTTTAGACGAAACCACCGTGGATATCGACGCCCTGCTGGATCGGGAAATCGGGTACGAGCGAGTATTCACCTGCAAGTCCTGCGACAACTACTGCCCCATCCAGGTACTAAAGGTAAACGGCCACTCGTACATGTTCGGCGGCCGGTGCAACAAGTACACCAACATGCGCAAAACCGTCAAGGATGTTCAGGTCTTTGATTACGTGGAACGGCGGCAGAAGTTGTTGTTCGAGGAATACGCTCCCCCAGCGGGGACTTTTGCGGCAAAACGGAACTACACGGTGGGGATCCCCCGGGCCTTTTCGGTCCACAGCCTCTACCCCCTGTACTCCTGGTTCTTCCACGAGCTGGGCATCAAAACCTTCCTTTCCGAGGAGGTGGTCCACGAGGGGGTAGCCCGGGCGGAAAGCGCCTACTGTTTCCCCGCGGAAATCGCCCACGGGGCGGTCCAGGATTGCTTGAACAAGGGGGCGGACTACGTCCTCCTGCCCCACTTCCGGGATATGCCCAGTTACGAGGAGGATGTACACGCCAACACCTGTCCGATCACCCAGAGCTTGCCCTATTATATCAAAAAAGCCTTCCCCGACGTGGACGAAAAGCGGCTTTTGCCCCTGGTGGTGAGCTTCAAATTTGGGGATAAAAAGGCCCTGGAACACTTTACCAACCTGACCGCCCTGTTGGGCATCGGGGAAGCGGAGACCAAGGCGGCCTTTGACGTGGCCCTGGCCAAGCAGAAGGCCTACTTCGAGGCGGCCCACGCGCTGGGTCGCGAAGCCCTGGACGAGGCCAAAAAGGCCGACCGGCCGGTGATCGCCATCCTGGGGCGGCCGTACAACGCCTTTACCCCCGAAGCGAACATGGGTATTCCCCGTAAGTTTACCACCCGGGGGTACTCGGTCATTCCCTTCGATATTCTCCCCTTCGACGACGAAAAAAATATCTTCCCGAATATGTACTGGTACTACGGCCAGCAGGATATGCGGGCCGCCCTGTTACTCAAAAACGAACCCAACGTTTACGTCACCTGGATAACCAATTTCTCCTGCGCCCCCGATTCCTTTATGCTTCACTACCTAAAATGGATCATGGGCATGAAGCCCTTCCTGGTGCTGGAGCTGGATTCCCACTCCGCCGACGCGGGGATCGACACCCGGGTAGAGGCCTTCCTGGACATCATCGACGGGTACCGGGCGAAGAAATTCGAGCTAGAGGGGGACCGGTACGACAACGGTTGGGAAGTGGCCTACGGAGACGCGGAGGGGATCCGGGTTCAAAATAAAAAAACCGGAGAAAAGGTCCCCGTCCTGAACAATAAGCGGGTAAAGGTCCTACTGTCCAACATGGGGGCCATATCCACCGAGTTTATGGCCGCCACCCTGCGGGGTATAGGCATCAACGCGGAGGCCCTGCCACTGGCGACCAGCAAAACCATCCAAATAGCCCGGGCCCACGCTTCGGGAAAGGAATGCGTGCCCAGCCACCTGGTTCTTGGAAGCGCGCTCCAGTTTATCGCCTCGGAAAAGTACCGGAAGGACGAACTGTACCTGCTCTTTGTCCCCATCACCACCGGACCCTGTCGAACGGGCCAGTACTTTGTGTACTATCAAAACCTGTTCCGGGATATGCACCTGGAAAACATCGTACCCTTTACCCTTTCGGCGGATAATTCGTACACCGAGATCGGACCCAACTTTGCCAAGGAAATGTGGAAGGGCCTGGTGGTTACGGACTACATGAAGGATATTCAGACGGTCCTAAAGGCCACCGCCATGGATACCGAAGGGGCCATCAAGACCTTTGAGGACTCGTGGAAGAAGATGATGGTCACGGTGGAAAAGAATCCCCAGGCCCTGTGGAGCGAATTACGACGGGTCGCGGAGGATGTAAAAACGATCCCCCTGAAGCGAAAACTCGCCGACCTGCCCCGGGTCCTGGTGGTAGGGGAAATTTACGTTCGCCGGGACGATTTTGCCGTGGGCGAGCTGATCGACCTGATGAGCAAGCGGGGCATCGCGGTAAAGGTGTCGGGGATCGCCGAGTGGATCCACTACCTGGACTTTGTCCGGGAGTACGCCCTGAAAAAGCTGATCAAACTCCAGCCCTCGGGAAAACGCTGGTTCTCCAAGCCCTCCCGGGACCTGATGAAACTCCACGTGGAAGAATGGTGGAAGCATTCGATCGAGAAAAAGGTTATCTCTATCCTGGAGCCCACGGGGCTTATCCCCGAAACGCCCCACGATATGCATAAAATCATGGAAAACACCCAGGAACACTTTGTGAACCTGGAACTGAACTCCGAGATCGCCGTGTCCACCGGGGTGGCCGCCACGGCCATGCAAAAGGGTTATTCGGGGATCGTCAATATTTCTCCCTTCGCCTGCCTTATCGGCCGGGTCATCGAGGGGCTCTTTGCCCCCTGGGCCCGGGATCGGAACTACCCCACCATTTCGGTGGAGGTGGACGGGAACCTGCTTCCCCCGAATCTGGTGAACAAGCTCAACATTTTTATGGTCAACGTGCTCCGCTTTAAGGGCGGTTCCGACGTATCCGGTCTGATAGACGGGGCGGGCCAGGGCACCGGCAAAGGGGATGGGGGTAACGGCAACGGCGATGGACAACGGAGGATCGTCAACGCTATTCCCCTGTCGGTGAAGAATGTGGACATCCAAGCCCTGGGGGAGGACCTGAATCCTATCGGTTCCGACGGTAACGCCGGGTGCGCCGGTTGTAGCGGGTGCGATCTGTAGGGGAAACCCTTCGTTATTTATAATATGGTTTGAAAAAAACTTAGCCAGGTACTATCTTTAAGCCTATGAAACAAAGTTTACTTCATAGGCTTATCGATGTCCTGGTCCAGGTATCTTCGTCCTTAGGTTTGAACGTGGAGCTGTGCCGTCTGGAAGAGATGGCGGTCATGGTGCACCGGATTATGTCGTACCAGGGACGGCAATTCCATACCTTGGAACACGTGTTTTCCTTTTTGGACCACGCGGATGGGGTTACCACCCTAGCGGCGATTTTCCACGACCTGGTGTACCTGCAGGTCGACGGGGGGCTTCCCGCCGACGCGGTAACCCTGTTAAGCCCCTACGTCGGACCTTCAAAAGCAGGCTTTAGCTTTAACACCCCCGCTATTCAAAACGACCGGGCCTTTCAGCTCTGTTGCGCCCTCTTTGGCCGGGATCCGGAAAAGCCGGAAATTCCGGCGGGGGCTATGAACGAATTTCTCAGCGCCCTCCTTATGTACCGAACCCTTCAGGATTGTGTTCCGCCGCCGGTATTGTTGGCCGTCGCGGTCTGCGTGGAAGCCTCCATTCCCTTCCGGGGACCCAATTCGGAGGGCCGGAGCATGGCCGAGGTTCTGGACTATCGGCTCCAGGGGATGGTCGATCGGGGTCTTATTACGACCAGCCAGGAGGATAGGGAAGCCATGGTCCACCGGGCGGTGGCCTTTGCCAACGTGGACGTCCAGGACTTTTGCCTGGACGATGCGGCCGCCTTTTTAAGCAACACCTGGAAACTGCTACCGGAAACCAATTTTCCCCTCCGAATCGGGGGTGCCTTTACGGCCCGGGAGTATAGGATCGCCCTGCTCAATATGTACGGATTTTTTCATTCCCTTAGGCCGGAGAATATTTACCACCAGTACCGGGGCGAGCCGGACTCCGCTACCATGGACGAACTGACGGAAAAGGCCCACCGAAACCTAAACTACGCCCTCCAGTACCTGCGGGCCAAACTGGTCGCCGTAGGGGTCATCGAGGCGATCGCCGAATTATCCGGCGGAGACGCCCCCTTGGCTCTCTTTCTGGGAGATATCCCCCTCAACGGGGAGGAAACCGAATCCCTCTGGGATCATCTGGCCCCGTCAAAGCCCGTGGAGTTCCTGGACGAGAACCACCCGGTACTGCGCCTACTTCGGGACGGCCGCGTGGAGCGTTCCCCCTTCGATCTGCAAAATTCTCCCCTGGCGCTTTGGCTTTACCGGGGTCTAAAAAGCGCCCAGTGGGCCCGTTTGAACTCCCTTTCGTCGGATTATTTTACGGGCAAACGGACCCCCGCGGACCTGCTCCTGGCCCTTCCCGAAGCCCAGCGCCGGGATCTACTATCCGCCTGCGCCGAGATGGTCCCCACCAGGAGGGATAGGCTGAAAAACCTCATGGATCCGCGGTCCATCGAGAACCCATAGGTTTATGGATCCATCAGAAAGGAACCACGGCGTACTATAAGTGCAAGGTTGATCCTCCGACGAAAGGTGAGTATCATCTAAGCCATGAAGATAGACAAAAAATTACGGTGGGCCCTGGTGTTGTCCGGCGGAGGGGCCAAGGGGTTTGCCCACGTGGGGGTCCTCAAGGCCCTGGAGGCTCTAGGGGTACCGGAGCCGTCTTTGGTCGTCGGGACCTCCATGGGCGCGATCGTCGGGGGGCTCTACGTCTGCGGTATGTCGCCGGGGGAGCTGGAAACCTTCGCGGTGGAGAAGTTCGATATACGGCAACAGCTGGACGGTTTTGCCTTTAAGCTTAAGGGCCCCGTGGCGAAGGTTCTGCAAGCGGGGCAACTGCTGGGCAACCTGGCCACCAAGCCGGGGATCGATTCGGGGAACCGGGCCCTAGCCCTGCTGGAGGAGTTAACGGGGGGTAAAACCTTTGATCAAACCCGGATACCCTTTCGTTGTAACGCGGTGGACCTTTTAAGCGGGATGGAGATAGTCCTCTGTACCGGGTCGGTGGCCCGGGCCGTGCGGGCGTCCATGTCCTTTCCACCCTTTTTTGACCCCCTGGTGGAGGGGGATACCTACCTGGTCGACGGCGGGCTGGTGAATAACCTCCCTGTCCGTATCGCCAAAGAGATGGGCTTTGACCGGATCCTGGCGGTGAATGTGGCTAATTTCCGCGCTTCCTCCCGAGCTTCCCTTACTACGGGGCCCAAGGTGATCTACCGAGCCCTGGACATCGCCATAAACCATATCCCCCGGAGCGAGGTGGATCGGCCCAGTCTGCTCCTGACGGCGGACGACGGGACGCCGCCCTTCGACTTTGCCCGGGCTAAAAGTCTCGTCGCCCTGGGGGTTCGGACCGTGGAACAGAACCAGAGGGCCCTGGAAACCTTTTTCTCCGGTGGAGTGATGGCCGCCATCCGCCGTATCCGGTACCGGGATCCGGCCACCGAACTCTGGTGTTCCCGGGACCTCCCGTCCAAGGGGCCGCAAAAAAAGAAATAGGGGGCACAAAGCGTGAAAAACCTGCGGACCGCCGTGGATACCCTGGTGGATTCCTACAACCAGATAGGTCTGATTAACCACTCCGGGGGCGCCCATTTGCCCAGCCGCGAGGGCATAGAGGATATCCTTTCGGATCTGGACGGCATCATTTTTCCGGGTTTCCGGGAACGGGAAGAGGTTAATCAGGATCAACTGGCCTTAATGGCCACCGAACGGGTGCACCGTACGGCGAGGAAATTAGCCGAAGAGGTGTATAAAAGCCTGATCTTTTCGTGCCGAGAACGGACTTTTACCTGTGATGGCAGTTCCTGCCGCGCTCTGGCCGACGGGATCGTGGAGGATTTTTTCTCCCAGCTCCCCTCCATTCGGCGCCAATTGGCCCTGGACGTGGCCGCCGCGTTCCGGGGCGACCCGGCGGCGAAGAGCGTGGAGGAGGTGATCGTCTCCTACCCCGGGCTTCAGGCCATCGCCGTACACCGCCTGGCCCACTATTTTTGGGTTCGGCAGGTACCCCTTATCCCCCGGATGATGAGCGAGATCGTCCACGGCAGGACCGGTATCGATATCCACCCGGGGGCCGCTATCGGGGACTCCTTTTTTATCGACCACGGGACCGGCGTCGTGATTGGCGAGACCACGGTGATCGGTTCCAACGTGAAACTGTACCAGGGAGTTACCCTGGGAGCCCTGTCGGTACGGAAGGACGAGGCGGACACTAAACGGCACCCCACCATCGAGGACGACGTAACCATCTACGCTGGGGCGACCATCCTGGGCGGAAAAACCGTCATCGGCGCGGGCTGTGTTATCGGCGGCAACGTATGGATCACCGAATCCGTACCCCCCAACACCCTGGTATACGTAAAAACGGGGGAACATATCCTAAAGAAGAAGTAAGGCCCCGCCGCACAAAAGGAAGGCCCCCCACGGGGGATCATTTTTTTCCGAGCCGTTTCTTCCCAAGCCGTTTCTCAAGCCGCTCTTTTATCCAATCGGGGAACACCAGGAAGGTTTCCTGGAAGGGACGCCAGAGGGCGGGGAACGCGTTCAGGGGCTTTAGGAGCCTTCGAATTTCCAGGGGAAGGCCCCGGTTGCCCATCCCTTTTAGGGTATCCAGTTTTCCCCGGGCCTCCCGGAGAATATCCGACGTGGAAATGAACTGACCCCCCTGGGCTATCAGGGTTTGCAGATCCTTTAAAACCGCCTTAAAGTTGAACACCGCTCGGATTGAATGGACCAGGTCCATTAAAAAGTAAGCCGTTAGGGCACCCGCGTAGAAGTAGGCCATCGAAGGACCCACCGACCGGATCAAACCGAACACCCAGGGTTCCAACACCTCCTTGTTTACCACCGCCAGCAGAGCCCAATAGAGGGAAAACTTTAGGCAGATACGACCGTGGAGGTTGAACTTTTCATCCCGGTAGTCCCACAAACTAAGCCCAAAAAAACTCTCCAGAAGCCACGCCGACCCATACTCCAACACCGTCGGCGATAGGACAATCAAAGCCCAGGCCAAAGGAGGATCCATCCGCTGGGCCCCCAGGGCGATAAACGAAATAATCAGGGCCCCGAACCCGTAAATCGGGATAAAGGGCCCCGAAAGGAACCCCGCGTTGACCCAACGCCCCTCCTGGTAGGATCGAAACAGGGACTCCACAACCCACCCCACGAAGGACATAAAGGAAAAGTAGAGAAAGTACCGAAGAAAAGGAGGAATAGTTGATTGATCCATGGCCTTAGTATAAAACAGGAGGAACCCTTCCATCCAGGGGGAAGTTACTACAGAGGGCCCCTGTCCTATACCCCCATGGCTTAACTCGACGTTTTCCGGCCCCCAGAACAAGCCTAACAATCCTGTATCCATAAAACCGTGGAATACAACCGATTTTGACGATATACTATAGAAGAGGGCGTGTCCTCTCCATCCAGAACGGTAGATACAAGGTGGGTACGATCAATGGGTTCAAAATTCCGGGTAGCCATTGCGGGTTTATGTATACTTTGGATGTCGGTTGCCGGAATCGTTTCGCTGCAAGCGCAAAGTCAGTTCCCAGCGGGAACCGCGTCTGTAGGCACCAGCGGAGACCCTAATAATGGAGACCGGGATGGTACGGCAGTTCTTTTCTTTGAAGTTCCGGATACTGGCCCCGCAACCGTCTATTTTGCCATTAACGACCCAGGCATCACTGGAACCGCCGCTCTTCTAGACCAGAACGGTACCGGTACCTCGTATTGGACCCTCGTCGGTGGTGCGGGGGCTCTCAGCGATCCGTCCTCTCAACTTATTACGTATAATCCCTATCCATCAACCCAGCCTCTGGCGGGAACTGTTTTATGGACCCAGTCCTGGGCCAGCGGGACCGGAACCGGCTGGAACTATACGCCCGGTATAGCGCTTTCTTCGGGGGAGCATATCGGGAATAAATACTATTTTAAATTGGTACTACAGGTTACTTCCGGTTCCACGGGTAAGAACGCCTTCCAGGCGGATGTTTCCTCCACTTCCGGTTCCATTACCGCTATCGCTAACGCTAAATCCTTCGCCTTCGGCTGGAGTCCCTTTATGAGTACCAACGGGACCGCAGGACCGGTGTTCAATTTTTACCCCTTCATCTCAAATGCCGCCACCGGCAGTATTACCGCCAACAACTGGGATATCGATAATACAGGAATGGCCTTAAATGTTTTTAAAGATATAGGGGGTACCATACAGGCCCCATCTGTTACAATTGGCGGGCCCAGCGTTTTAGCCAGTTCCAGTTATACGATAGGAACCCAGACCAACGGTTCATGGTACTGGAATGTCCAGGCGAATAATACGGGGGGAACAAGTAACGACCTGGCGGAGGTTTGGTTTACCAACGGATCTACGGTCCTGCGGACCTATTCCAGTGCCGTCGCGGCGCAAACGGGCGATCATATAACGACCACGTATAACGGTGGCACCCTGCCGTTAAATGGGACTGGGACAGTTACCTTTCAGGTGGTCGACTCTTCGGGTAACCCGCAGTTATACCCCGCAAAGGTCTGGGTTACGACCAGCGGCTC
>Ga0078972_1002596_pt1 | contig 59034 bp, 51 predicted proteins | sample YelNatPaOPGAMG01_FD_67568 | JGI IMG/M metagenome (GOLD analysis project Ga0078972, IMG submission 67568) | Hot spring thermophilic microbial communities from Obsidian Pool, Yellowstone National Park, USA - OP-RAMG-01 (SPADES assembly) (version 2) | ecosystem: Environmental > Aquatic > Thermal...
CGGTACCTGGCTTCCGGAGAACGTAGATACCGCACAATGGAGCGCGTGGATTCGTACGACTTCTCGTGATTTGGAGGGTGCGGTCTCAGGGTGGGGAAACGGGCGCGAAGGAACGCGGATTGGCTTGGGGCAGCCGTATTCGGGCCCTTTGGCGTGGCAATCCACCGTAGGCTGCCCATGCCGAGGTTATTGCGCGCGGTTTCGTTATTTTGGCAAAGGCTCCCGTGGCGGCCATGGGAGCAATCGGTGTGAGCCCAACCGGCCGCACATGTGTGCGCAACGGTTGCATTAATGCGGGGCACAGTCGGTGTGCGCATTGCGGCAGGGGAGTCCGAGGAGGCCGCGCGGGAGGGTGAACAGGATGACGATTTATGGCGCGTCCGAGATGCCCGTGATGCGGTAGCCGCGGGCGTCCGGGTCATCAATCAAGATCTTGAAATGCCACACTTCGTGCGCCGCCAGGTTGGTGGTGCTGTCCGACGCGGTGCCGATGCGCTTGCGCGCGGCATCATACACGTCCGCCCGCACCCGCACATATCCGAAGGCGGCGTCGGTGTCATTCCGAATGCGCCCCAGGATGTACCAGCAGTACTTGCCGGGCTCCGGGTGGTGATCCAGCAGCTCCAGTCCGGGGGATGCCGAGGGAACATCAAAGTGCGCCGGGCCGGTGGTTTCCTGCTCTGCCTGCTGTACCACCGCCTGGCTGGACTCGGGCGGAGCCGTGAAGGGAGCCGGTGCGGAATTGGCCCGTGCAGAAAGCGTAGGATGGTGCGCTGCTTTGGCCGCCGCCTCTGCTTCGCGCCGATCCTGTTCTCGGGCGGCGTGTTGCTGAGCAGTAAACAAAACGGCGATTACGATGGCGGATGCCACCAAGGCGGCTACCCATGCCGCAGGATTGCTCCTTCGCCTATGCGATCGCCTGGATGCCACTCTGTCGCCTCGGGGGCATCGGCGCTTTAAAGTGCGCCGGCCCTTTATTCCAAATACAATAGTTCGGCATGCTATCCGCTAACCCCTGCATCACGGAGTCGGCGCGAACGGCAGTTCCTGCCTCGGGGGTACACTGAAGCCGTGTCGCGATGACGTTGCTACGCGTGCTAAGGAGCCTGTTCACAGGAAAGGAGCGCACTCCATGCGGATCGGTATGATTGTAGTACGGCGATGCATTGGCCTATTGAGCTTGGCCTTCATCCTTTGCGGGCAGGCACTTACAGCCCAGGAGCGGCTACCCACCGGGCGGGACATTACGCCTCAGGGCAAGTCTGTGGCAGTGGGCTCCTTCCCGGCAAACATGCAGATGAGCCCAGACGGCCGTTTCCTTGCAGTTACGAATACAGGATACCGGCAGTACCTCTCCATCCTTAGTACGGAAGATGGGCACATCGTGTCCCAGATCAGCGTAAACTCCACGCGCAACGGCCACAAGCAGGGCTTGTATTATGGGATTGCGTTCGTGGGCGCGCCGGGTGGATACCGCCTCTACGCCTCTCGTGGCACGGAGGGCAAGATCGAAATCTACAATGTGTCGCCAGAAGGCCAGCTTACGGATACCGGGCAGTCCCTATTAGAACCACCGTCTGCCAAAGAACATCCCTGGCCCACAGATGTGGCGGGCATTGCCGTGGCTACAGATGGCATTACCCTATATGCGGCAAACAATCTCACCACAGCCGCAACGCGCCTCAAAGGCTCCCTTACCATATTCCCGGCAGGTGCAGAGCCGCGGCGCGTGGAATTGCCCGGCTTTCCCTTTGCCGTGGCTGCACTTACCAAGGGCCCATCTGCCGATCGAAAGGTGTATGTAACCAGCGAGAGGGATGAGGTGGTCTCCGTTGTAGATCCGGCCGAGGCGCGGCTCCTGCGCAATATCCGCGTAGGCAAGCATCCCATGGGGCTCGCCCTGGATGCCCGGCAGCAACGGCTGTACGTGGCAAATGCCGGCTCCGACACCATCAGCGTGGTGGACACCGCTTCGGATCGCGTGGTGCAGACGATCCTTCTACGCCCGGCCGAAGCCCATGGACTTCCCGGCTGCACCCCTACCTCCGTGTGCCTATCACCCGACGGCGCTACTCTATACGCCACCTTGGGGGATATGAATGCCGTCGCGGTTGTTGCGCTGCCCCAGGGATCCCTCAAGGGATACATTCCCGTGGGGTGGTATCCCACCTCCGTGGCCATATCGGCCGATGGACGCCGCCTGTTTGTAGCGAACGCCAAAGGCGTGCAGGCTCGCAATCCGAACAATACCAGTGTAGGGCGCTGGGGCCGATACATTGAGAATATCATCGAGGGATGCGTGTCTGTGGTGGATGTGCCCGGCGAGGCGGAATTGGCCAGGCTCACCGCTCAGACGTTGGCCAACAACGCGGGAAGTACCTTGGCATCCCGAGCTGCGCCCAGGCTCCCTAAGGGGATTAAACACGTTGTGTACATCATCAAGGAGAACCGAACGTACGATCAGGTCCTGGGCGATCTCAAAGGCGGGAACGGCGATCCCTCCCTGTGCCTCTTTCCCCGTGAGGTAACCCCGAACCAGCATGCGCTGGCAGAAAGGTTCGTTCTGCTGGACAACTTCTACTGTGCCGCGGAGGTGTCGGCGGATGGCTGGGTATGGAGTACTGCGGGCATGGCTTCCGAATACACGGAGCGCAACACCCCGTACAACTACAGCGGCCGCGGCCGCGCGTATGATTTTGAAGGGCAGAACAACGGCGTTCCTGTGGATCTGTTGAACCTAACGGATGTAGCGGCTCCCTCTGGCGGATACATATGGGACGCGGTGCAGCGAAAGGGCCTTTCGTACCGGAACTATGGCTTCTACCTCAGCTTCTCGGGGCCGGCCGACCGAGGTCCGGAGGGTAGGCCCATTGCAATCTACAATGCTCCCAACAAAAAGGCCCTGGTGGGGCACACCGACGTAGACTTCCTGCAATTCGATATGAGCTACGCCGACAGCGAAATCTACCAGAAGCTCAATCTTCCGCCTCCACCCCGCAAAACCTACGGCTCGCATCAGTCGCCAAGTCGCTTTACCGAGTGGAAGCGCGAATTCGATGAACAGGTGCGGCGAGGTTCCATGCCTACCTTTACCATGCTTCGGCTCCCGCGCGATCACACGGCTGGTACCTCGGCCGGATTGCACTCCCCCCGGGCTATGGTGGCCGATAACGACTACGCCGTAGGGCAGGTGGTGGAAGCAGTGAGCCATAGCCCCTTCTGGAAGGACACGGCCATCTTCATCTTGGAAGATGATGCCCAGAGTGGCAATGACCACGTAGATGCCCACCGTTCCACCTGCTACGTCATCAGTCCCTATGTGAAGCGGGCATCGGTGGATCACACATTTTACAACACCGATAGCGTCCTGCGCACCATGGAGCTGCTTATGGGCCTTCCACCCTTGTGCCAGTATGATGCCGGTGCCACGGTTTTCAACTTCTTCTCGGACACGCCGGACAATGACGAGCCCTTCACGGCAATCCTCCCGGCCAAAGAGATTGCCGGTGAAGTCAACCAGAAGACGGCCTATAAAGCAGATATCAGCGCTCGGCTGGACTTTGCTCGTGCCGATGCGGTGCCGGACGATCTGCTCACGGAGATTGTATGGCATTCGGTGAAGGGCGCGTCCGCACCCATGCCCCCCATTCGGCGGAGCACCCTAACCGGCACTGTCCAGAAGCCCGGTGGTGCAATGAGCCATACCGCGCCGTCCGATGACGATTGATCGCACGCGGAAGAGCATGCCATGCAGCCCCTATCCGTTACTCCCGCCGAAGCCAAAGCATTGCAAATGCACCTTCGAAGTCGGGTGCGCATCGAGGCGCTGAATGTATCGGCAGTAAAGCTCGTAGCCGGAGTGGACACCTCGTCGGAATGGCACGGATCCTATCTCCATGGCGCCGTTGTACTGATGCAGATCGAGGATGGCGCGATTGTGGAGGAGGCTACTGCGTCAGCACCTGCTCCATTCCCATACGTACCGGGGCTCCTTTCCTTTAGGGAGCTGCCCATCCTCACCGAGGCCCGGAGGCGCCTACACAGGTCCCCGGATGTAGTCCTCTGTGATGGACATGGGCTGGCTCATCCCAGGGGCTTTGGGCTTGCGTGTCATGTGGGGGTGGCGTGGGATGTCCCCTCCGTGGGCTGCGCGAAGGAGGTGTTGGTGGGCGAGTACGCAGAGCCTGGCCCTAACGCCGGAGACTGGAGCCCATTGGTCCTGAATGGAACTGTGGTAGGAGCGGCCCTGCGTACTCGAAGCGGTGTGGCTCCGATGTTTGTGTCCCCGGGCCACCGCACGGATTTGGAGACGGCCATGAGGGTGGTTCTGCGATGCACGCGTGGAGTGCGCCTGCCCGAGCCCATTCGGGCTGCCCACCGGCTGGCCAACGAAGCTCGGAAAGCCGCTAAGATCCCATCGAGCTGATCACCTACGTGGGGCAAGTCAGGGAGAAGAGGATGCGCCGCAGCACATCGGGTGAAATCTTACATGCCCACGTACTTGCAAGCGCGGCTACAGTAGCCTCAAACCTTGTGGAATGGTTCCGCTTGCATCGGCGCGACTTGCCTTGGCGGCGCAATCCCGACGATGCATATTCCGTGTGGATTTCCGAGGTGATGCTTCAGCAAACGCAGGCCGCAACCGTAGTTCCCTACTACTTGCTGTGGATGGAGCGGTGGCCTACCGTAACGAGTCTGGCTGCGGCGCCATTGGACGAGGTTTTGGCCGCTTGGAGCGGTTTGGGATACTATGCCCGTGCGCGGAACATCCACCGAGCTGCCGGGATGATCGTAGAGCGCTTCGGCGGAACGATCCCCTCCGACGCTGCCCTGCTCGGTTCATTGCCCGGTGTAGGGCCATACACGGCGGGAGCCATTCTCTCGATCGCCTTCAACCGGCCGGTTCCCGCCATGGACGTGAATGCGATACGCGTGCTTTCGCGGCTTATGGCTGCGGACGGAACGGCTGCAGGCGCGCGTGGCGCAATGGAGGCGCTGGTGACGGCGATGATGAGCACCGAAGCCGCCAGGGACGTCACCCAGGCGCTCATGGAACTTGGCGCCTTGGTGTGCCTGCCCACCAACCCCAGATGCCAAGAGTGCCCCATTTTGCATTTATGCCGGGCTGCTGCCGCCGGGCGTCCAGATCAATGGCCTGCGCCACGGCCTAAGCCCAAGCCGGTGTCCGTGGAGCATGCAGCAATTATCATCCATCGGATGGGTACGTACCTTGTAGCGCGCCGACACGAGATGGGGCGCTGGGGCGGGTTGTGGGAGTTTCCACACCGTGAGTGCTTGCCAAACGAACCTCCGGAGGAGTGTGCCACCCGAGCCGCTCGCGAGGTGGTGGGCATCTATGCATCGGCTGGGCCCTGCATCGCAAGAGTGCGACACCGCTTTACTCATTATACCGTTACTCTAACCGCGTATCAAGCCGGGGAGTGGAAAGGCGCGCCCACTGCGATCGGCTGCGCGGACGTGCGGTGGGCCCATCCGAGGGAGTTGACTACGCTTGCCTTGTCTTCGCCCCAGAAGGCCATCGTGAAATGGCTTCTGGATAGGGAGTGCGCGCCACGGGCAGGGGATTACGCTGAACCCGTGGAATGAACCAGAGGCGTGTTCCAAGGCACGCCGCCATGTCCGGCAACAGCCGACGATATGGTTGCCTAACAGGAGGGAGCCCATGAAGGAGCTTGCACGCTTGGCATTGGATACCGCATGCTTGCACGGAGCGTCCTTCGCCGACGTACGGGTGGTGCGCTATCTTCGCCAGAATTTGGCATCCGAGGATGAACGCATCAGCTCCATCGTATACACAGAGGACGAAGGGATGGGGGTGAGGGTGTTGGTGAATGGCGCGTGGGGGTTCGCCGGTACCTCGACCCTTACTCGGGAAGAGGCGATGGCGGCTGCACAACGCGCCGTAGCCATCGCTAAGGCAAGCGCCACAGCTTTGCGGAAGCCCGTTCGGATTGTCCCAGAGGCGCCACGCGTGGAGGCCTTCCGAACTCCCTTCGAGATAGATCCCTTCACCGTCCCCATTGAAGAAAAGACCGGCCTCCTCCTTGAGATCAACCGGCGCCTCCTTTCGGTTAAGGGAGTGTCCAAGGCGAACGGCTTTATGACCCTTCGCAAGGACGAGCGCGTATACCTTAACACCGAAGGCAGCGATCTCTCCAGCATCGTGGTGACGAGTGGGGTGGGCTACCAGGCAACTGCCATCGGGGACGGCGACGCGCGTTCGCGATCGTACATGCCGCCGCCCCTCACCAAGGGATATGAGCATATCAATGCCGACGACCTGCTCGCCAACACGCAGCGCGTAGGTGAACAGGCGGTAGAGCACCTCCACGCTCCCAACGGACCTCAGGGCATCATGGATTTAATCCTCGATCCGCAGAACCTTGCCCTCACCATCCACGAGTCCGTGGGGCACGCTACGGAACTGGACCGCGCCCTAGGATATGAGGAGTCCCTGGCGGGGCGTTCATTCGCGACACCCGATAAGTTGCATCGCTTCCAATATGCTTCGGATGTGGTGAGCTTCGTCGCCGATAATACCCTGCCCCATGGATTGGCAACCCACGGTTTCGACGATGAGGGCGTCCCCGGTCAACGGTGGCACATTGTGGACCATGGTCTCTTTACCGGCTACAGCACCAGCCGGGAGGTAGCCGCTGAGATCGGTCTGGAGCGATCCAACGGCGGGTGCAGGGCCGACCATTGGGGTTCTATTCCTATTGTACGTATTCCCAACTTGTCGCTCGCGCCGGGGGCGCAACCTCTTTCGTTGGAGGAGCTCATCTCGGACACGGACGAGGGCATTTATATCGAAGGGCGAGGCTCGTTCTCGATAGATCAGATGCGCCTCAACTTCCAGTTCGGCGGGGATGCCTTCTGGCTTATCAAGCGCGGGAGGCTGGCAGGGATGCTCAAAAACGTTACCTACCAGAGCACCACGCCCGAATTCTGGAATTCATGTGATGCAGTATGTGACGCGCGCTTTTGGATCCCGGACGGGGTGCTTAATTGCGGCAAGGGCGATCCCATGCAGATCGCGCAAATGACCCACGGCGCGGCGCCCGCCCGCTTTCGGCGCATCCGGGTGGGGGCCGCACGATAGTCTTTTGCGCTCGCTTGTACCCGTGAGCCCAAAAAGGCGCGTACCGCAGTTGACACCGATAAGGATGATGATCCGATGTGGTATTACCGATGTTTGCCGGCGCTTCTCTTCGCCGTGTTCGTGGCTTCGTGCCACGCGGCAGACACTCAAACCGAGGTTATTCCTCCCCATCCTAAGGCAATTGTCCTCTCGGGCGGATGGGCCGGCCGCAGCATTCCGCTCGCGGACGCCTATGCCGCCGCATTGCGCAAGGCCGGCTTCGACACTCGCATTATCGAACCGGGAACTTTAGCCACTTCGGGGTCCCTCTCCGACGAGAAGCCTGCTCTGGTGGTGATTCCGCAGGCGCAGGTGTTTCCCGGTGCCGGCCTGGCCGAGTTAGACCGCTACCTAAAGGGAGGCGGCAACGCCATTTTCTTAGGTGCGCCTGCCTTCGACCGACTGGTGCGCGAGGTGGACGGAGAGTGGCTGGATACGCAGCAAATCCACCAACGCATGGAGGCTGCGCCGAAGTCGCAGAACATCCTGGATATTGGAGCCGAGCCTGCATCCGCATGGGTGCGCTCTACGAATACTCCCAATCATCCCACCCATTGGGAAATCGTGGATGGCGGAACGGGTGTGGGACAGGCGTTGCATGTGACCATCAGCGATCTGGAAGGCTGGGACACGCTGATGGCTCCCTCGCTGGTCGCCACGCCCAAACCCGGCGAGAACCTGATCATCTTTCAGGCGAAGGGCGGTCCGAAGACGACATCGCTTGCGGTAGAACTGCGTGAGAAGGATAACTCACGCTGGATTGCCACGGTACCGCTCACCACCACCTGGCGTCGGTATGCGGTGGAGGCAGGGGACTTTCACCTTTGGGATCCCGATCATACATCGGGGCGCCAGGGTACGAGCCTGAACCTGCAAAACATCGCGTCGCTCACCGTGGGACTTGCCTTCACGCACACAAGCCTTCCTGCAGGGCCCCACGAATACTGGTTTGCAGACGTAGGATCCGGCTTCTTCAACGTGGGTCCGCAATATGACGCGCCGGTGTACGACACGGTGTCGCCCATCTATAAGTGTTATCCCATCCGCGATGCCCGATCTTTGGACGATTGGGCGAGTCGGGTGTTGCTAGGTACGCCTGCGCCTGCGACTATGCCGAGGGATTTGCTGTCTACCCACCCCAGGGCGTCCGGCGCCGGTTTCGACAAGGCCAGGGGATGGCGCTGGATTCCCCTAATTCAGGTATTGGGCAGCGATGGTTCTGTACGGGGTACGCTAGCTACGCTTCTTTGCCACCACGGCGATGCCTACGCGTGGGGCAAATGGGCCTCCTTTACCGTTGCGGACGATCGTTGGTACTCCCGAGCCGATGTGCAGCGTTACGTAGCCGCCTTAGCCCGGCGCATGGTAACAGAGCCGTTCTTGATGGAGGGCGGCGCCAACTGGTTTGGGGTGTTCCCGGATGAGGGCCTTACCCTTGGCGCGCGCTTCACGGGCCCCGGAAGCCGCAAGTGCCGTGTGCGCGTGGGCATTAGGCCGGAAACCGCGCATCGGCCATTTCAGTGGCACACATTACCGCTAGTTTCCACGCCTCAAAGCACGGTGGGCGCCGTGAAAATCCCAGCCCTGGGGCGTCAATGGCCTGTCTATTTGGTGCGGGCAGAGCTTATTCAGAACGGCCACGTAGTGGATGCCATTCAGCATGAGGTTACCGTGCGCATTCCGCGCCCCCATCCCACATTCATGACCGCGCACAACACCATGTTCTGGATTGGCCGCAGACCTTGGTTCCCGCACGGCGTAAACTACATGCCCTCGAGCGGCATCGCCATGGAAGACGGCCCCTATTTTGAGAACTGGATGGGCCCGCGCGCCTACGATCCTGCCGTCATCGAACGTGATCTGCGGCGCGTGGCTGCCATCGGTTTCAATATGGTGAGTGTGTTCATGTATGGGGATGTGGCCGGGGACCATAACCTTGTAGACTTTCTAAACCGCTGCGACGCCCACGGCCTTAAGGTGAACCTCTCTCTGAGACCGGGGACACCCTTGGACTTCCAATGGGAGGTAATCCGGCCCATCATCACTCTGAACCGCTTGGCCAACGACGACACCGTGTTCGCCTATGATTTGGCCTGGGAGCCGGCATGGGGAAACTACCAGGCGCGAAAGCGATGGGACCCGGAGTGGGAGACGTGGCTGCTTAAAAAGTACGGAAGCATCGCGCATGCGCAGGAGGTTTTGGGTGAGCCCATTCCCACTGCCGACGGCCACATTACATCGCCGGGGGATGCCGACGTTACGGCCTCCAGTCGCATTCCCCATGTGGTGGCTGCCTACCGGCATTTTCTGGATGATCTGCTGGACCAAACGCATATGGCCGCCCGCAGACTCATCCGAACGGTTGATCCGCACCACCTCCTTTCGTTCCGTATGTCCATCGCCGGAGACCCCACGGTGAGCCCGGAGTCCATGGGCTATGATTTTACCGGTCTGGCGCGCTCCATGGATTTCATGGCTCCAGAAGGATACGGCCATATTGGGGATTGGAACCGCGTGCGGGACGGGTGGTTCACGGTTGCGTACGCCCATATGACGGCTCCCGGTCGCCCGGTGATGTGGGCAGAATTCGGCTACACAAGCTGGAACCCGGGGGCCGCAACGCCGGCGCCTGCCGGGGCATCCTTCGCCGAGCGCTTCGATCGTCGCTTCTATCCGCCTCAAACCGTGCGTTTCATCGAGCGGTTCTATGCCGATTTCTATCGCATGGTCCTTAAGAGCGGCTCCAATGGATCTGTTTGCTGGTGGTACCCCGGAGGCTTCCGCTATGGCGAAAACAGCGACTTCGGTATCATCAACCCCGATGGAACTTGGCGCGGCGTCACCCGCGTCATAAACCGCTATGCGCCGGCTATTCGGAACCGAAGGAAGCTTCCCTCCGTGGATGCTTGGATCACGGTAGACCGCGATGCTCATCCTGATGGCATATACGGCATCTACAATGCGTGCAAAGACCGTTTCTGGGAGCTCGTTGCCCAGGGACACTATCCTGGTCTCAAACCCGTTCGCCCCCTGCGCCAAGGCACCGGGCCTGCACATGGGGGTGGGCAAAGAAAACTATCCCGGAGGTAGCGTATGCCCGATATGCTCGTGCGGCTCCTAGACTTACCTCCTCTTGAGCCCGAGCTGCAACGCATGGAGGCCATCGGCGTAATTCTGCGGAGGTCGCTGCCGTTCGAGATGTCCAAAGTGCGCACGTTTGTGGAGCACCACTTCGGAACATCTTGGGCGGACGAGATTTCGGCTGGGTATGCCAATAAGCCCACCACCGTATACATAGCTATAAGCGATGGGCATGTCGTAGGCTTTGGCGCTTATGAGTGCACCTATCGAGCATTCTTCGGGCCCACCGGTGTGGCGAAAGCCGAAAGGGGCAAAGGCATCGGCCGGGCACTGCTGGTGGCGTGCCTTTGGGGCCTGCGCGAGTTAGGATACGCCTACGGCATCATCGGAGGCGCCGGGCCTGTGGACTTCTATGCGAAGGCAGTGGGAGCCATCGAAATCCCAGGGAGCAGCCCCGGTGTGTACGCCCATCCGCTTAGGGACTGAGGCGGGGCCTGTGGTGAGGAACGGGCATATGCATCGAAGGGCGAAAGCGTCCCATGCATGGAGGAGGTTAGGCAACCTTTCCCTCTGCTGGGTGCTCATGCTCGCCTTGGCGATTGCCGCGGGCGGTGCTCAGCAATCCACAGTGGCGGAATACGCTGCGCGCTTCGATCAGATGGATCGGGCTCTGAACAACGGCGCGGGCTATAGCGATTCCCTCAATACCAAAGGCGATCTTGCCTGGGGCGAAGGATACCTGCTGCGAGCCTACGTGGCCATGGCAAAGGCCACGGACGACCCGGCTTATCTAGACAGCGAAGTAGAGAACTTCGACCGCGTGCTCCAAAACCGTGATGATCGCCTTGGCAAAATAGATTTCTTCCGGAAAGTAGCTTTGCCTGCGTGGGGTTCCGATGAATACTCCCGCGGTCGGTGGCACGTGTGGGCTGTGCACACCGGCATGATTTGCCTAGGCCCAGCCGAGTTTGTGCGCTTGGTGCGCGGGGTGACGCGGTGGCGCCATACCTACGGCGGCAAGGCCGATGAGTATCTGCGCCGCATCGAAGAAGCCGTGGCAGCCCACGATCCGGACTATCATGATGGTCCCGCGCCAGGTGAAGGGTACTATACGGATCCTGAAATCGGCCCCCTACCCCTCAATCAGCAGAATGCGTTGGGATCGGTGATTGTGGAGCTCTACAACATTACACGGGATCACCGCTACAAGAACCGTGCAGCACACCTCGCGCTCTACTTTAAACACCGCCTGCATCGCATGCCGAACGGCGCATGGGAATGGCCCTACCTTGCCAAGCCCGATGGTTCCACTTCAGGTGTGGAGGATATCTCCCATGCGGCTATTGACGTAGATTTTGCCGCACGGTGTCGCTGGGCCCATATCGTATTCAATCAGAAGGATATGCTCGGCTTTGCAGCTACATGGACGCGCAACGTGCGCCATTCGGCAACGGAATTTGCAGACACGGTGGCCGGTACCGGTGGCCCCAATACGTATATGCCTCAGGCAGCCGGCCGGTGGCTGAGCTTGGTGCCCTTCGACCATTCTCTCTTGAGTGATGCCAGGCGTGCCTTTGCAGGGTTCACCGTCAGCCGCGGTAACACGGCAGATATGCTGGGGATCGCCGAATTGGCGCGGTGGACACGCGAGGTGTCCAAGAAGAGGAAGCGGTTCATCCTGCTGTAGGTGGCTTAGCCGGCAAGCGTCCTAGGTGAAGGCGAAAGGAGGTTCTACGACCATGAAGGCTAAGTTCGAAGGCATGCGACCGGGGGAACCTATGATTGTGGATGAGCTGGGCCGGCGCATCAGCCTGATCTTGCGCCTGGTGCCGGAAACACCCGAGGAAGTGGCCGAACTTAAGAAGTTCTGCCGCATGACCGATGCTTTTACCTTTGTAATTGACGAAGAGTTCCGCTCCAATTCTGCCCACATCGCGCCGGTCTATGCCGAGCGGAGCTTTAGCGTGGTTCTGAGGCCGGCCTACTCGGAGGAGAACCGGTAACATCCTATTCCTCACATCAGGGAGACACGTCATGACCGAAACGGAAGCCCGGAATCTTCTGGAACGGGCCCTGCAACACAGCCAGGCCGATCATCTGGAATTGCTGCTGCAATCTACCGATGAGGCTTCTACGCGCTTCGCCAACAACCAGATCACGCAGAACGTGGCGAAAAGCAATACAACCCTCACGGTGCGATCCGCCTTCGACAATCGCGTGGGCGTCGTTAAGGTGAACCACTTCGCCGGAGAGCGTCTTGCAGACGCCGTGCGCAGATCCGAAGAGATTGCTCGGGTGGCCGCGCCCGACACGGAGTACGTGCCCCCGCCCGATCCGGCCGAGTATCCCCTCGTAGAGGAATGGGACGATGCCGTGGCCCATGCCGAGCCTGCCCACCGCGCTTCCATGGTGCACTCGGCCATCCAAGAAGCAGAAGCCGCAGGCGTAAACTCAGCAGGGAGTTGTTCTACCCGGGCCAGCTTCATTGCGGTGGCCAACTCCAAAGGCCTCTTTGCCGCGCACCGGGCGACCATGGCTCGCTTCGCTGTCACGGCCATGACCGATCATGCTTCGGGTTGGGCCAGTGCTGCGCACTGGAAGCTCGCTCGCGTGGACGCACCTTCGGCAGCGGACCGGGCCATAGCGAAGGCGCTTCTCGCCGGGACCCCTGGCCCTGTGGAAGCCGAACCCTCCACTGTAATCCTCGAGCCTGCCGCTGTAGCCGAGATCCTGGCATACCTGTTATGGTCCCTAGATGCCAAAGCCGCCGATGAGGGGCGCAGTGCCTTCTCCGGGCGCCTGGGCCAAAAAGTGGCTGCCGAAAGTGTTACCCTCGCAAGCGACGCCACACATCCGGAGTGCCCAACTACGCCTTTCTTTGAAGACGGATCGCCCGTTCCGCCCACGCAATGGATCCACAAGGGCGTGCTCACGAACCTTGCCACCTCTCGCTTCTGGGCGCAAAAGACCGGGAGACCCTTCACAGGGAGGCCGGTAAACCTTATCTTTCCAGGCGAAGGCACCTCACTGGAGGAGATGATCGCTTCTACCAAGCGTGGCCTGTTGGTGACGCGCTTCTGGTACATCCGCAGCGTGGATCCCATGCGCCTTCTGCTCACGGGGATGACGCGAGATGGCCTCTTCCGCATCGAAAACGGGGAGGTTGTAGGCGGCGCACGGAACCTCCGCTTTAACGAAAGCCCGATTGCTATGCTTGAACGCACAGTGCAGATCGGCGCGAGCACGCTTCAGGCAGATATGGGAATGGCCTTCGTGCCGCCCATTAAAGTGGAGGATTTTAACTTCACCAGCGCTACACGCTTTTAGGCAGGCACGTGGTGGTGAAGCAATCAGCGGGCGTCGGCGGGAATGGGCCCTTGCGGCGCGGCATCCTCTGGCGTGTGTGGGGCAGGAGCAGATCGCATCACAGCCAGCGCCGAAGAGGCCGGATGGCTAGCCGAATCAGCTAGATGGAGGGACATGAGCGCCAATGCTATGGCCGCAATGACGGCGGCGCCCATAGCAACGGCCACCAGAGCTCGGCGCCGAAATGCAGCCAGCGTTACACGCCTGCGGCCCATTCGGATGCGCGTCCACACAGCGCGGTTGAGGTCATGGGTAAGGGGCGGCACGTTGCGTCGGGCAGCCTGGATGCCCAATTCGATGGCATTCCATCGCTGCACGAAGGTGCGGCATTCCGAACACTCGCGCAGGTGTGCCGCCACTTCTTCTGGCGCGGATCCGCTGTGCGGCTGATCCAGCCAATCGTGGATGATCTTATTACCCTTGGCGCAGGCCATTCCCCATTACCTCGCAGGCGAGGCTGTACCCGAACTAAACAACGTCTGCCAGACGCCTGGCAAGCCTGTCTCTACCGCGGTGGAGGCGCACTTTTACGGCGCTCACCGACACTCCTAGAACGTGGGAGATCTGCTCCACAGGCAGTCCCTCAAAGTAAAAGAGCACCATCGTTAGGCGGTAATGCTCCGGAAGTGCTTGGATAGCATCCCAAATCTGCCGATTGCGGTCGTGCGTAAGCACGGTTTGCTGCGGATCCTGAGCCGTTCCGGCAAAGCGTGCCGCCTCGAGGTCCACGGTAGGTTTGCGGGCGCGCATTCTTCGACGGCATTCGTTAAGCGTGATGCGGTAGATCCAACTGGAGAAGAAGCCTCCCGGGTGATAGGAGGGTAGAGCGCGGTACGCACGTACGAAGGCTTCTTGCACTGCATCCTCTGCTTCCGAGCGATCGCGCAACAGGCGATACGCAAAATGGAATAGGCGCGATTGGTAGCGCGCCACCAGTTCATCGAAGGCCGCTCGATCTCCAGAGCGGCACCTGATTGCCAGGCGGTCCTCCACATGGTCGGATGCATCGCCCCACGCCAGATCGAGTGCCATAAGGCATGCCCTCGCTTCCCGCAGACCCCGCGCGGCCCCGGTTGGCCGGCCTGCGCCGCACACCATGTTGACGAAGCACGCCCGCCGTAGGTTCCGGCTTGGGAACGGGGGTTCCCTGCCCCATGGCCTTTTTGACGCTAAACCCTCACGGCCGGCAAAAGGTTACCCGTGGGTGTGCTCTTCTCGGCAAACCCATTCTCTGATATAATACCGAAGCATCGCTGCAATCTGCTCGGAAGGAGCGTGGATGATGCCGAAGCGTATTGTAATCCTGCTCTCTTGCATGGTTCTGCTTGGCCCCGCCGGCCTTGGCGCCTTGCCCCCCGACGATGTCGTTACGCATTTCAGCCGAGGAGCATCATTGTACAAACAGGGCAAACCCGAAGAAGCCCTTCAAGAATTCCTGGCAGCCCATAAACTTGCTCCCAGCGATCCCGTCATCAACAATTGGATAGGTTTCCTTTATTTAGTTCAACAGAAATACGCCGATGCTATTCCGCCCCTTGAGGAGGCAGTAAAGGCTCGCCCCAACTATGCGGAGGCCTACACCAACCTGGGCAACGCATACCTCAACACGCGGCAGATGGACGAGGCCGTAAAGGCCTTTCGGGAGGCGGCGCGTTTGGACCCCAAAAACGCCAACACGCACTACAATTTGGGCAACGTCTACAGCAAGATGGGGCGCTACCCCGAGGCCATCGCTGAATTTCGCAGGGCGGCACAAATCAAGCCGGACGATGCCTACACCCAAAGCAACCTCGGTTATGTGTTGCAACTTACCGGGAAGCCGTTGGAAGCGGCTGAAGCATATGAGCGCGCAACGAAGCTTATGCCCCAGAACTCCATCTTTTGGATGAACCTGGGGCTGGCGTACATAGACCTCAAGCGGTATGGTGATGCCAAATCTGCCCTTACGAAGGCAGTGGCCCTGGACGGTAAGAATGCCGACGCTCGCATAGCCTTGGGCCAAACCTTGGTAGCCCTCAAGCGGGATGCCGAGGCGATCCCTCAATTCGAACAGGCCCTTGCCGCTAACCCCAAAGACTTCACCGCCGCCTATTACCTGGGCATGCTTTACGAGCGCGGCGGCAAATTGGAGAAGGCCGCTGCCGCATACGGAACCGCCCTTTCTGCGCGCCCTACGAGCGTGGAAGCCCTAACGGCGCTTGGCCTCCTCTACTACAGGATGCACAGATACGACGACGCGATCAACGCCTTCAAGCAGCTAACCCAACGCACTCCCACCGACGCGGCCGCGTGGGTGAACTTAGGATCCGCCTATTCCCGGAAGGGGCTGCAAGACGATGCAGCCAAGGCATGGGAGAACGCTATTCAACGAGACCCAAAACGACTCGATGTGCGCCTTTGGCTGGCGGGATACTACATGAACGGGGGTAAGCTAGACCGAGCCGAAGAGCAGTATCGAGCTGTGTTGGCGGCCGATCCCCGAAGCGCTATCGCCCTAGACGGTTTGGGCCGCATCGCAGATCAACGGGGGAATACCGACGCAGCAATTCGGTACTACAAGCGCGCCATCGCCGCCAACCCACGCTATGAATACGCGTACAACAACCTCGGGGTAGCCTACGAACGGAAAGGCTTGGTGAACGAGGCGGTCGCCATGTACAAGAAGGCCCTGGCGATCAACCCGCATTACGCAGATGCGCGCAAAAATCTGGAGCGCTTCAAGAGTCAGTAAGGCCGTTTGAGCACCAAGGCTTCGCCATGGAACCACACCGCATTCGCCTCGATTACGGCCGGCAGGGGCTTTGGGTCCATTTTCCTGCTGAGCCTCCTCCCATCGTGCTGCGGCCGCGCCCTGTTCCTGTGCTGCCCGCCCCCGAAGAGGCCGTGGAAGCTGCGCTACGCACACCCATCGGTAGCGCCCCATTGGCCGAGCTCGCGCGGGGCAAGCGCGGTGCCTGCATCGTAATCTGCGACATTACCCGGCCTGTACCCAACCGCACCATCCTGCCTCCAATCTTACGCACACTAGAGGGCTCAGGCATCCCCCACACGGAGATTCGCATTCTGATTGCCACGGGTACGCACCGGCCCAATACGCCGGCCGAAATCGCGGAGATGGTAGGCCCTGAGGTAGCGAGCGCGTATCCGGTGCTTAATCATGCGTGCACGGAGACGGCCCAGCACTGCAACCTGGGCGTGTCTCCGAGGGGTGTCCCGGTCGCTCTAGATCGCCGATATGTGGAGGCGGAGCTCAAGATCACCGTGGGTCTCATCGAGCCCCACTTTATGGCAGGTTGGTCCGGTGGGCGCAAGCTTGTGATGCCGGGTCTTGCAGCCCTGCATACCGTGGAAGCCTGGCACAGCCCCCGCTTCTTAGAGCACCCCCGGGCGATCGCAGGCGTCCTCGACGGGAACCCGGTGCACGATGAGGCGATGGCCATTGCGAACATGGCGCGGCCGCACTTTAGTGTAGACGTAACTCTGGATGAGGCCAACCGTGTCACCGGTGTGTTCGCGGGCGACATGGAGGAAGCATGGAATCAGGGGGTGCGCTTTGCCGGCGGATTTGCGCGAGTGGAGGTTGACGGCCCCGTGGATGTGGTGGTGACTACGTGCGCAGGGTATCCGTTGGATGCCACATTTTATCAGGCGGTGAAGGGCATCACGGGGGCGCTACCCATTTTGAAACCCGGAGGCACCATCATCATTGCGGCCGCCTGTTCCGAGGGCATCGGCAGCTCGCACTTTACCCGTCTGCTTTTAGAAACGGATGATTTGGCACATTTCGCCCGGCGCATTCAGCAGTCGGATTGGACCTTCGTACCCGATCAATGGCAAGTTGAGGAATTAGCACGGGCCGGCTCCGTAGCTCGAATCGTGTGCGTGTGTGAGGGCATCACCCCCGAGGATTTACGCCGCATCCATGTGGCGTCTGCGCCCTCCGTAGAAGTTGCCCTTCGCGAAGCCCTGGAGCTCTATGGGCCGGCTGCTTCGTACGCGGTGATACCGCGCGGGCCCTACGTACTTCCCCAGTTGCGAATGAACTCGCCTGCACTTGCAGGAGAAGGAGCTGCTCCATGAAGCCCGCCGCGCTTGCTTACCCCGGTGCGTGGCTGCCTTTGTGTGTGCTGGCCGCGGGGTGCATTGCATCCGGGATGCTGCAGCTCCGACCGCATTCCGCTAGTGCCCCGGCGGAAGCCTTCGCCGCGCTACAGGTTACTTCCAAAGGTGTGGAGGGGTTCAATTTACGTTCCCTTAGCGGAGCGGATGGTATCACTCAGATTGTGCGGAGGGGCGGGGTGGAATGCCTCACCAACAAACTTGGAACCCAGCCCGAATCCCTCTATCTCTACTTTGCCATGGATCGCCGGCCGCGCATCACAGGACCATTGTACGTTGAGGTTGTGTATTGGGACGAAAGTCCTGGCAGGAGCTTGGCTCTTGCATATGACAGCACTGCGGGGCCGCAGCTAAAGGACCGATACGTTCACGCGGAGGCGCGCGCCGGTGGCTGGCTATTGGGGACGGCTCGGTGGCGCACGGTGATTTTTGAGCTCCAAAAGCCTCGACTTGCCCACGGCCAAAACCTCGGAGCCGATTTTCGATTGGAAGGGCCGGCGCTCTATGTGCGGAGTGTCCGCGTGTTCCTAAGTCGGCCTAAAGAATGGGCGGAACTCAGCAAGCCGCCTCTGGCGGATCTTAAGCCCCTCGTGCACATAGGGCCTGGCGGGCAGCTCATTATGGGAGGCTGGGAGCCCTCTCCTTCGTTGCGGGGGTTGGACCCTGCCTCCGTGCATGAAGCGGTTGCGCGCGCCGACGACTTTGCATCGGTAGCGCCGGCACTGAAGCAGATTGGGGTAACAAGCCTAGAAGTCTACGTGCGCTGGAACCTCTGTGAGAAGCGGCCCGGCGTATTCGATTGGAGCATTTATGATGAGTATGTAAAGGTGTGCCGGCAATATGGCCTCAAGTGGGTGCCGTTGCTGGTGCTGGGCCCGGCATATACCCTTCCCGATTGGTATTATCATAAGCCTGGATCTCAGGGATACGTGTGTTTGGAACATGGCAAAGAAACGGACGTGCAATCGCTGTGGAATCCAGGTCTACGCGAGCACGTGCGGCGCTTCATCCAAGCCTTTTGTAACCACTACGGCTCGTCGGGAACCATCGAGTCCATTATTCTGAGCATCACCGGCAATTATGGCGAAGCGATCTATCCGGCCACGGGCAATGATTGGACGGCAGACGCCCACGGTCCCTATCATACGCATATGGGGTACTGGGCCGGCGACCCCTATGCCGTTCAGAGCTTTCGATTGTGGCTGATCCGCAAGTATGGAGGCACCAGCCCATTTCGGGATGCGTGGGGCGAGCGAGCAGGCGACCTTGCCACCGTTAAGCCGTTTCTCAAACGAGATGCCCCGAATGAGCGAGCATGGCTAGATCTGTGCGATTGGTACATCGGGGCGATGACGCAATGGGCGCGATTCTGGCTGACCGAAGCGCGTAAGGCGTTCCCGAAAGGCGATATCTATCTTTGTACCGGGGGTATCGCGCGGCCAGAAACCGGGGCCAACTTCGCGGATCAGTGCCGAGTAGCCGCCGAAGCAGGCGCCGGCGTTCGCATCACGAATGAGGGGAGCGATTATGGCCTCAACTTTAGCCACACACGATGGGTTGCTTCCGCGGGAAGGCAGTACGGCGCCTACTTCAGTTTCGAGCCTGCTGGGCCGGTGGATGCCCATGGAGTGATTGCACGCATTTACAACGCCACTGCGTCCGGGGCGCGCGGCCTCCATTTCTACTATGGGAACCTGTTCGAGCGTGCCGACGAAGGCCGCCGGAACTTCATTCGCTTCGGAAACCAATTTAGGCAGCGCACTCCCGTGGTTGAGGTGGCCGTGTACTATCCTCAAACTCACATCAAGCTCTATGGGAACGACTTTCTGCAGTACGTAACGCCTTTGCGGGACCGCTTCGACTTTGATTTTATGGCTGATGAGCAAATCCGCGATGGCGGCCTCAAGCGCGTAAAGGCACTCGTTTTGCTGGAGGGCAATACCTCGGAGGATTGGGTCTGGCGGCGCATTGCGGCATGGGTCCGTGCAGGTGGGCTCCTGCTCTACCCGGACGGCATGGGCCGCCTTCGCACGGTGGAGGGAGATGAACGCTACCATAACGAGATCATCGGGCCCAATGCTGACCGCGGGCGAGGCCGGGTGCTCATCTTTCATGGAGATGGCCGCACCGCCGAGTACCGTGATTTCGTTACACGGGAACTCGCGGCGGCGTCGGAGCTCTCGGCCAACACACGGGCCATGATCGCCCATGACGGCGTGGAGGATCATGTGTACGTAACACTATGCAGCCCCAACGAGTTACTTTGGCTCAACAGCTCGTCTGTGGAGGTGCGCAAGAACGGCCTACTTCTGAAGCCTTACAGCATCGCTTCTCAATCTCTTGGGCAGGCGCCGTAACGATGAAGCATCATAAGGGGGTTGGCAAATGCTTTCGTGCGTCGTAGGAGTACTGGCGGCATCTTCTGTACTTCCCGTCTTCTTTGCAGCACCACCTCCTCTTCACGCAATCAGGGCTACCCTCCGCACGCCGGCGGGCAAGGAGGTGTTGCTTCGCGGCGTCAACGTGGCAAGCCTGGAATGGACTGCAACAGGTGAAAACGTCCTGAAGTCGGTACAGGTGGCTGTTGACGATTGGCACGCGAATATCATCCGCCTGCCGCTCTGCCAGGATCGCTGGTTCGGCAAAACGGAGGGGCAAACGGATGGCGGGGCAGGTTACCGGCGTGTCGTGCGAGATGTGGTTCGGACGGTGTCTCAACGCAACGCTTACGTCCTGTTGGACCTCCATTGGTCAGATGCCGGCGAATGGGGCAAGCACGTGGGCCAGCACAAGATGCCTGATGAAAACAGCGTGTTGTTCTGGAAGAGCTGCGCATCTGCTTTCGCCAACGATCCCGCGGTGCTTTTCGACCTGTACAATGAACCTTATGGCGTATCCTGGGACGTGTGGCGCGATGGCGGCGAAGTTACCGAGACGGATCACGGCATAACGCTGCGTTACCAGGCCGTGGGTTTGCAGAAGCTACTGGACACAATTCGGGATGCAGGCGCCCGCAACTTGGTAGTAGCGGGAGGTTTGGACTGGGCCTACGACCTTACGGGCATTCCTCGGGGATATGCGCTCCATGACGCCCGTGGCGCCGGGGTGATCTATTCCACGCACATCTACCCATGGAAGAAGGATTGGGACCGGTTTGTAGGCCCGGTGATCGGGCGCTATCCTGTGTTGGTGGGCGAAGCGGGATGCTCTCCTGACCCTCGTCAGGAGGATCCCAAAACATGGGCGCCGCGCGTTTTGGAGTACGTGCAGCGGAACCGCCTCAACTTCACCGCTTGGGATCTCCATCCGGCGGCGGGTCCATCCCTCATCGAGGATTGGAGCTACAAGCCCACGCCGTATTGGGGGGTGTACGTGAAGCAGTTCCTTAGCGCGACGGCCAAGCCTTAAGGCTTATACACTACGCCGCTCCAGCCACAAGTCCACAGGCTTTTTGCCGGCCGGGGGCGCAAAGGGCAGGTGCACCCGTCGGCCGGCCCCTGCAGCCTCATAGCCTGCAAAAAGAATCTCTAGCACCGCCCGGCCGTCCTCCGCCGTAACGCGTGGGGATACGCCCTGGGCGATTACCTGAGTGAAATGCTGGAACTCGGCCGGGTACCCGGAATTGAACATCTCCTCGAACATGGTGAAGGTCCAACCTCGAGTGGTTTCGGCTTTTTCCACGGCATATCCATAGCCTGTGGAGCTGTACGTGAGAATGGAGCTGCCTCGCAAAAGATCGGCGTAGGCTACTCCTGTGGAGCCGTATACCTCGGTGACGTCTTCCATCCCGCCGGGCTTCGCCCAGGAGTCTTCGATGAGGGCGGTGGCCCCACCTTCGAATTCCACCACAAGGATGCTGTTATCTTCGCCCCGGGTACGGCCTTTATGCACGTAGGTCCCCATGTGTGCCGTGACACTCGCGGCTTTAGGACGATTGAGGATCCACCGAGCGAATTCCACTCCATGGCAACCCATGTCCATCATTGCGCCGCCACCGCTGCGTGTTACATCCCAGAACCACGGGGAATGGGGCCCGCTGTGCTTCTCGCTCTGCTTCACCAGATAGATATCGCCCAAAGCGCCATCGTCCACGAGTTCCTTCACACGTACGTATTTGGGGGCAAAGAGGAGTTCCTCGGCATAAAGTAGCAGTCGCTTTGTTGTGCGCGCAGCCTCGATCATTCGGTCCGCCTGATCCAACGTAACGCAGAGGGGCTTCTCAACAATGGCATGCTTCCCGGACTGGAGGGCTGCCACGGCGATTTCCTCATGTAGGTCGTTGGGAACTCCAATCACCACGGCGTCTATGTCACTTTGTTCCAATAGCCGAGCATAGGGGCTGTACCATCGCGGGATGCCGTGGCGCGCGGCAAAGGCTTGAGCGTGCTCGGGCGTGGAGGAAGCCACCGCTACAACCTCTGCACCCTTCACCCGGGCGATGCTCTCCGCATGGATGGTGCTAACAAATCCAGAACCGATCAATCCATAGCGCACGATATCCATTTATTACTGATCCCCTTTCCTCCGAATGAGCGTTCAGTAGAGCCTGCGGATTGCGTCCACAGTAGCGTGTGCCAGGTCCCTGATGCGCACCGTGTGATACCCGGCTACGCCGGTGTGGAGGGTGTCACGAAGGACCTCGGTCCACTCTGCAGGCAGAGCGCTTGCTCCTAGTGCCGCGCCCATGATGGATCCTACAGTGGCGCCGTTGCAATCGGTGTCGAAGCAGGCCTGGACCGCCCGGCAGATTGCCGCGCCGAAATCGCCTTCCCCGTAGAGCAATCCTATTGCGACGATCATGGCATTGGAAATGGTATGGCACCAATCGTGGGCGCGCGTTTCATCCCAAAGTGCGTGCACGCGATCTACAGCCTCATCATAGTTGATGCCCGAGGCGTGCCATTCCATCACTTGGCGGATTGCTTCCGAAAGTCTTGAGCGGGCAGGTATCTCGCCGAGGCCGGCTTCCAGGATGAGGCGCCGATCGTCGGTTACGAATGCCGCCGCAATCATCGCCGAAGCCCACATGGCGCCGTAGATGCCGTTCTTAACGTGCGAGATGCACGCATCCCGCCACGCCATCTCCGCGGCGCGTTCCGGCTTCCCTGCGGCGGCATATCCCCAGAAGTCGGCTCGTATCTGGGCGCCGATCCACTCGCGGTACGGGTTCCTGAATGTTGCAGACGCAGGGGGTTCCACCTGCACGCAGAAATTGCGATAGGCCACCCGCTCTGCTGTGCACGTATGCAGGATGGGTATTTCGCTCATCCAGAACGTGGCCACGTCTTGCGGAGTGAAGCGGCCTCCGTAGCGCTTCATCACGGCCAGCCCTGTGACGGTGTAATTGGTGTCGTCGTCCTCCGGCATTCCGTCCACCAAATCCGCCCAGGCTGCTTTTGCATCCATGTTATACTGTGCGGCGATTGCATCGGGCACGTCGCGGTAGCGGATGTACCCTTGCAGAGGCCAGCGCCCAATGGCTTCCAGAAGACCACGCAGGCGCTCCCGACGCCATCCCTCCACCGGTTTGCCCAACAGACAGCCTGCACATCTGCCGATCCATGCGCCATGTACGCGGTCTAGCAACGTAGCCTCATCCCAATCGCGCTGGGGCAAAAGAGGCCGATCCGCAGGTCGCTGAGCGCGGATGCCTTCCAAGTCGGACGGCTCCGTATAGCGATAATCCTGCCGGATTGGGAGGGCGATGGTAGCGTCCAGGAGGGCATGCGCATCTGGCTGGTTCTTCGGATCCTCCAGATCCAGCGTTACGACGCGATCGAATTCCGCCTGAAGCTGCGAGATGTCCCGGCCCTCTTGAAGGCACTGTGATCGCTCTGTTTGAATGTCCTGGTTGCTTAGGTAAAGCCAGATGTGCTTCAAAGAAGCCTCCTGTGATTGGGATTGCGAAGCAACGTTCCACACGTAGCAACAGGGTTCCTGCGCGAAAGCGAGAGCATCTGGTTTCAGTTGGGGTACACTCCAGGCGCGGACGCTGAAGCTATGAGTGATCCAATTCCCCCCGGCGATCCCTCCAGATACGCGCAACGTCATGTTCGACGGGTGCGCTTGGCCGCCTGTTGCGTAGCTCTCTGCGCAATCATCGCGGGTGCCAGGATCGGATGGTTCGTGTGGGTATACCAGCCGCGGATCCTCCGTGAGGCCGGCCCGATCTCACTGAACCTGATTTCGCCGTCGCCGCCTGCGGGCCTCATTCCTGTGCCAGACCTCCCGGGGAATGCGGCGGATGATTACCTTTGGGCTTTGAACCACTACAACGCTCGGTGTGCACCCATGCTCGCACGGCGTACCCTGAACCCCATTCTTCGGGAACCCGCCGTGTCTCCCGAGGAACTGCACGCAGTATTGGTGGGCGCGCGAAGGCGCTCCTGTTCCTTCTACACTTCGCCCGATGGTCCCGCGCAGCGCATATTCTTTGTGCAACCCGGTTCCAAGCCCTATCCTATGCGCAAAGCCGATGACCCGTTCGCCATGAGACCCTACATTGCACCTATGCGAACCATGGCCCAAGCGTGTCTGAACCGGGGCAAGGAGCTGGAACAGGCCGGACATTTTGACCAGGCGCGCCGCATTTATCAGGCCGTTGCTCGCCTGGGATGGAACCTCCGGCAGGACCCCGGATGCCTTATGGATATCGAGCTTTCCCTAGAGATTGAGCGAAAGGGCCTCCACTACCTAGAAGTGTTCCTAGCACGTACGCACTCCACAAAAGGCCGAGAGCTGTGCCGGAGATATGCGCGCGCGGTAGAGGAGTTCCTTCAAAGGGTGCATGACAAATACGTCCAACTGGACAATCCCGAGGCAGCCAAGCTCATCCTAAGCCGGGACGTGAGCCCCATTTGGCGTATGGAGGCTGCTGTTGCACTCTCCGGATACCGCTACACGGCCGCCCCGGGCATTCTAGAACGTGTATCCATCCGGTTGGCGCTGATGCGGGCAGAGCATGACGCGAACCCCTACGTACGCCGCGCGGCGCGACATGCCGCTCTTATGGGACCTGCAGATTGGCGCAACTTGGGATCACAGCGGCAATAGGACCGCGGGGCGATTACTCAGATTGGCTGCGCTGCGGCCTGTTAACAGGATCGTTCGTCTTTGCCTGCCCAGATGCCCGTCAATACCGCGGACGTACTTTGTAGGGAATGGGATCTTCCACACCTGCTTGTTGAAAGCCGCGGAGGCGCAACGCGCACGAGTCACACTCACCACAGGCAAGGTCCTCGGCCTGATAGCAGGACCAAGTTAGATGGAGTGGCGCCCCCAGCTCCAACCCTGTGCGCACAATCTGTGCCTTGCTCATGTGGATGATGGGCGCTTCAATGCGAATGTTGCCTGCAGCCGTGCCTAACCGGATTACCTCGTTGAATGCCGCGTAGAATTCCGGGCGGCAATCCGGATATCCGCTCGCATCCTCATACACAGCTCCGATGAAGATGCGGCACGCTCCCAGCACCTCGGCCCAACTGACGGCGATGGCGAGCATGTGGGCATTGCGAAACGGCACATAGGAATTGGGGATGCCCTGGCGGGCAAGATCCGCCTTTTCCACAGGGATGGAGGCATCCGTTAGCGAAGACCCTCCGATGGCAGCCAGGTGGTCCACCGAGCACTCTAGCCTATTGGAGGGGTCTACGCGGTAGAAATCCGCCACGTCATGGAATGCCTGGAGTTCCCTTCGTTCGGTGCGCTGGTGATAGTTTACGTGGAGGAAGCGGAGGTCGTATCCCTGGGCCGCGGCGATGGCAGCTGTAACGCACGAGTCCATCCCACCGGACACAAGCACCACGGCGCACGGGCGACGGTTCGCCTCTGCGCTCGCTTGTGCGGGATGGGCGGGTGTAGTTCCCACGCTGCGCCCTTCGCGCGACACGTGTTCCATTACAAAACCCCCAGAACTTTATGCATTTGGGCGATGACGCGCACATTGGGAAGAATGCGCCTCGCCACCATCTGCTGCCGAAGTAATTGGGCAGCGCTTGGAGCTTGGGTCACTGCGCCAAAAGGCGTAACGGGCTGCAAAACAAGAAGCGTGTCCGGCCATACTTCTGCAATGACCTCAGCCGCTGCCTCTATCTCGTCGTCGGGAGTGTTCGCTCCTACCACGGCCTTTGCGAACGTCTGGATGTCGGCCCCTCGGCATACCGTCAGGAAGTCTCGGTGTTCGGTCCATAGCGCCCGCTCGCCGCTGGACGAGGGCAATTTGATATCCATGGCGCAGTAATCCACCCATTGGGATATCTGCTCCAGTGCCTTCCAAAGCTCGCCGCTCGTCTCCAGGTACACGGAGTGGCCCAAAGCGTGCAGCTCGGGTAAGAAGCGTTTGAGGAAGCGGTGCTGCAACAGCGGTTCTCCGCCGGTGATGGCCACCGAATGGAAGCCGGAGGCCGGGCCAAAGCTCTGCACCTCCTCAAGCAAGTCTTCTCGGGACACGGGATTGGGCCGGGTGCGGAAGCGTCCGCTGGCGGGATCATCCTCGATACGGCACAGGGGCTGCCTTACCTTCGTCTCGGGAGCGTCGCAATAGGCGCAATCCAAGTTGCAGCCTAAGAGGCGTACAAAGATCTGCCGCACGCCTACCCAAGGTCCCTCGCCTTGTACACTACTAAAGACCTCTACTACGTGTGCCTTCTGTTCATTGGAGACCGGTAGAAGGATGGCCATTCGTTGCTCCGCAGCACATATTCTACTACCAATTAGGCGCGCAGGTAATTGGCCTGTCACATTGGGCGCAGCGATACGTGCCACGCTGCTATAGGTGCAACGTGGGCGAGGCGCTGCGAGATCCTGTGGACCGTACCTGTCCTATCACGGCCGCGGTTGTGGAAGGTATCGGCAACCGCCATAGGGTTCCCAAGAACCTTACGGGCGGTGGAGCTGGGAGGATGCGTCATGAGCTATGTGCATAAAGTTTTGCTGTGCTGCGGATGGACGGCGATCGCGGCCGTGACCCTGGGTGTCCCAGGCATGGCTGCGGCGATCGGCCCGGTAACGGTTAGCGTGAGCGCCGTGAACGGCACGGATCGCAACTTGTCCAACATTGTGGCCGAAACGCTCATTACAGATCTTGCAAGGCAGCCCAATCTCCGGGTGGTGGAGGCAGGTGCTTCCCGAAGCGCATCCCGGCCGCGTTATCGCATCTTCGGAAGCTGCCTCGCCTTGGATCGCCACGTACTCATAAGTGTGCGCGTAGTGGATGCCACCTCGTGGACAACGCTGCCTGGCCTTGCCGATAGCGTTCTTGCTCCGCGAGACCAGATGCTGCCTATGGTAGACGCCCTTGCCGAGCGCCTCATCCACAAACTTGCGGCCCGCGTGGCGCCCGAGCATCCCTCGCGCCACAAAGGTGTCCTCGCATCGCGTGGCAAGAAGCCGGCAGCGCGAACTGTGGCGTATGCTCGATCTGCGCATCCGATTGCGGTGCGGGCCGTTGCGGCAATCCCTAAGCCCGCCCCGGCCAAGACCACTGAGCCCCCTGCCCCGGCAGCGGTTCATGCCCTCTTTACGCCCAAAATGGCGGACCCCGCACCGGCTCCATCGGAGACTTACACCGGGCTCATCATTGACGCCCGCGGGTGCCACTTGGAGCGATCCATGACGCCGCGCATCCGGCTAATGGATGGCTCCGTGCTGTGGGCCGGGGAGGACGCCTCGGTGGACTTCGCCATTGAAAACGGTGTGGTGGCGTACGCCCGAACGCTGGATGAGGCGCGGCAGCTCACCCGAGCAGGCGCCCATCCTCTGGTTCTCCAAGCGGTGGCTGCGTACAAGGATGCCTTCCATTCCGATCCGGTCCTGAGGGACGAGGATGCCCAAGTGCTTCGGCCACACCTAAGTGACGGCTTCATGCGCCGCTTCAACGTTGTGTTCGTGGTGGATTAAGGGCATATCCGCCGTAGAAACTATTCCCACAGAACGGTGTCGCCCTCCAAAAGGGATTGATTGCGTTCACGCCGAAGGTATCATGGACGTATGCGCGCACATTCGCGTGCGTGGTAAGAAACCTGGCATCCGGAGGTGTGGCGAAGATGGTCCCAATGAATCGGCGCGAGTTTGTGGAGCGGGCCGTGGTGGCGGCCTCGGCTTTGGCTGCTGGCAGTTTGCCTTCAACCGCAGAAGGATCCCAAAACAAACCCGGGTTGCGCCGCCGCGTGAAGCTCGGCAAATCCGGACGAACAAGCTCCCTCATCGGAATAGGTACAGGCACTGTGGGTTGGAACGGCCAATCCAACCAAACGCGCTTGGGGCACGATGAATTCAACCGCATCATCCGCCATGCCTACGATCAAGGCATCACTTTCTTCGATTGCGCCGATATGTACGGTTCCCATACCTACCTGCGGGAAGCGCTCAAAGCCATTCCCAGGGAGAAGGTAATCATCCAAACCAAGATCATCCACCGCACCGCCGACGAAGCACGCGCCGATTTAGATCGCTTTCGACAGGAGTTGGGGACGGATTACATAGATCACGTGCTCATGCACGTAGTGACCGAACCCGATTGGAACCAGCGATACCGCGGCGTGATGGACGTGCTGGAGGAGGCAAAACAGAAGCACATCATCCGAGCCCATGGGTGTTCCTGTCACACTTTGGAAGCCTTGGAAGCTGCCGCCGCCGAACCATGGGTGGACGTAGACTTGGCCCGGTTCAATCCATGGGGCAGGATGATGGATAATCGCCGTGGTGAACCGGAAGATAAGGCGCCAGACTACGTGAAGCCCGTCCTTGAGCGCATGCGCAAGGCAGGGAAGGCCGTAATCGGCATGAAGATCCTGGCCGAGGGGCGCATTGTGCGCGGCCTTCCCCAGGACGAAAAGTTGGCGAAGATGCGGGAATCCATCCGCTTCGCACTGGCGAGCGGGGTGATTGATGTGATGGTAATCGGTTTCCAGAGCACTCAAGAAATTGATGAGGCCCTGGAGCAAACACGGATAGCCTTGGCGGAGATCGGCGATCTACGCTCTGCGTGATAGCCGCTCCGCCCGGTCACAAATCTCCACCCACACATTCCAAAAGAGGAGCCTTCAGTAGATGCCTGCCCGTCCCATGAATATCCTGTTGTTCGCCATAGACAGCCTCCGGGCGGACCACATGAGCTGCTATGGCTACCATCGCCTTACGACACCCTACATGGATGCCTTTGCCCAGGAGGGTGTGCTGTTTGAGAACTGTTACTCGGCCTATATCCCCACCACGCCGGCGTACACCTCCATTTTCACAGGCATGGACGTTATGAGCCACGAGATGGTGGCCCTAGGGCCTAAGGGTCCCATAGATCCCAAGATCCGCCTCATGCCCGAGCTGCTGCGTGAGCTTGGGTACGTGTCCGTGCGCGTGGGTTTCGGTGGTGAATTCTTCCGCGGCTTCGATCGCATGCTGAGCTACGATGAGGGGTGGCGCGCATGGGAAGACCGCCCTGCCCGCAAGGCCGAGAACCTCAATGAAGTTGCCATTCCTGCCTTGGAAGAGCTTGTTCGGGCTGGAGAACCCTGGCTCCTATTTATGAGGCACATGGATCCCCACGCCCCTTATCTTCCGCCGCCCCCCTACGATCACCTTTTCTACAGCAAGGATCCCACGGAACCCGGATTGGATATGTCCCCCATTAGGGACTTCCCCAACTTTGCAGACTTCCACCTCTCATGGATGCCACCTGGGATCCAGGACGCGAACCACCCCATCGCCATGTATGATGGGGCTGTGGCCTACATGGATGCGTGCATCCAGCGCATTCTAACGCGCCTGGATGAGCTAGGCCAGCGCGAAAACACGCTCGTTATCATCACAGCGGACCACGGCGAGACGCTCTACGATCATGGTTGCTACTTCGATCACCATGGCCTCTACGAGCCGACCCTTCATGTGCCTCTCATCGTGCGCTTCCCCGATGGCAGCCTCGCCGGAGAGCGCATCCCGGGCTACGTGCTCCACCAAGATCTACTTCCCTCCCTCCTGGAAATCGTCGGCGCAAAGCGCATCAGCCGGCGAGAACGGATGGACGGCCGATCGTGGGTGCCGCTGCTTTCTGGCGAGCGCGCCACAAACTACACCGAGTTCTACATCACAGAATGTACCTGGATGCGTAAGCGCGGATGGCGCACCACCGAATGGAAGCTTATCGAGGCCCTTGAGCCGGACTTTCACGGCAAGCCTCCGGTGGAACTGTACAACCTTGTGAGCGATCCGGAAGAGCAAGAGAACTTGGCCACGAAGGAACCCAAGGTAGTGCAATGGCTTCGGGATCGGATGATCCGATGGGTAAATAAGCGGCTGAAGCAGACCGGCAAGCCCGATCCGATCCTTCAATATGAACTGGGGTTGAACAAGCGCATCGGCTCGATAGCAGTAGCCCAGAAGTTGCAGGATCGCTAGGTTCTGTATGGGGAGGGGCAATGAAGCGCCACATCGCCCTCAAGACGCTCTCCTGGGAACACCACCACGGTCTGGTGCATGCTCGGCGGCTCGTGCGCAGCGCGACTGTGAAAGAGGATGCCGCCCAGGCCGTGGAGGCGTTCCTCCGCTTCGCCCAGGAGGATCTACGGTACCACTTTCGGGTGGAAGAGGAGTTTCTGTTGCCCCTCTACGCACAGCACCCCGATGCTGATGAGAAGCTCATCGCCAAGGTCCTCACCGAACATATACAGCTCCGGGCTGCGTGGCTGGCACTTGAACGGGCAAAGCGAATGGGAAATGGCGCAGAGGCAATGCTGGAACCCCTGGGTAAGCTGCTTGAGGCGCACATTCGCTTGGAGGAACGCCGCCTCTTCCCGGCCATCGAAGCCACACTCAGCCTAGAAGAACTTATGCGCATAGGCGTGCTCATTACAGCCGGTTGGCGCAGCGAATAGGGTCTGCGTTGCCTTACCGCACTCCTTGCCTGCTCCCGCGTGCCTTTACCAGGCAGGGAGCGTAGCACAATTGCGCGACCCCGTCTGATTGTTTCAGAGGCAACGCGATGTTGCCTCCGGAGGGGCCACGGGGCTATAATGAGGACACACCCGCCTGCGTGCCCCTCAGGCGGTTCACTCTTTTGCGAAAGGCAACACGCGTTGGCGCTCAAGATCGGCATCCCCAAAGGCAGTTTACAGGAAGCCACGTTCGCACTCTTTAAGAAGGCAGGCTTCGAATTCCGCACCTCCGGCAGTAGGTCGTACCATCCCACGGTGAACGATCCGGAATTGGAACCGTTGCTGCTGCGCCCCCAGGAGATTCCCCGCTACGTGGAGCAGGGCGTCTTGGACGCGGGCATCACGGGGAAGGACTGGATTGAGGACAACGGTTCGGACGTTGTGGAAGTGGATGACTTCACCTACTCAAAGGCCAGCCTCAACCCTGTGCGGGTGGTTCTGGCCGTGCCAAACTCCTCGGATATCCAAACCGTGGCAGACCTGCAGGGCAAGCGCATCGCAACCGAATACGTTCGCCTTACGGAGAGGTACTTGCGTGCTCACGGCGTGGAGGCGGAGGTGGAGTTTTCCTGGGGGGCCTGTGAAGTCAAGGTTCCCGATTTGGTGGATGCCATCGTGGTGAACACGGAAACGGGGAGTTCCTTGCGCGCGCATAACTTGAAGGTGGTGGATACGCTGCTGGTATCCACCACGCGCCTCATTGCCAATCGGCAGGCGTGGCAGGATGAATGGAAGCGCGCCAAGATCGAGAACCTTGCCATGTTGCTTCGCGGCGCCCTCAACGCAGAAACCCTCGTAGGGCTCAAAATGAACGTGAACCGTCGCGACCTGCAACAGATTACGGCGCTTCTTCCTGCCCTCAAAAAGCCGACCCTTTCGCCCCTCTCTGATGAAGATTGGGTGGCCCTGGAGATCATTGTAGAGGAGCAAGTGGTACGGGACCTTTTGCCCAAGCTCAAGCGGGCCGGCGCCGAAGGCATCGTGGAGTATCCTCTCAACAAGGTGATCTATTAGCCGCACCCATACCCTGCCATGATCGCCCAACTTACAGGAACCCTAGCCGCGCGAGAAGCAAACAGTGTGGTCCTGGATGTTCACGGCGTAGGGTACCGCGTGCACGTTCCTGTGTCGTCGCCCGTGTTCTTAGCGCGACCTGGGGATCGGGTGTCGTTGCATACGGTAATGGCGGTGAGGGAGGATGCCATCACCCTCTACGGCTTCTCAACCCCTTTGGAACGCGATCTCTTCCTCATGGTGACCGGGGTGTCCGGGGTAGGTCCGCGCATCGGCCTCTCCATGTTGAGCGTTTTAAGTCCCGCGGATTTGGCGCGAGCCATCGCCAACGGGGACACTGCTTGCCTTACCCGTGTCCCGGGGGTGGGGCCCAAACTCGCGCAGCGGTTGGCGTATGAGCTTGGCGACCGCATGGCGCATGCCCTGCCCGAGTTGACAGCGGAGGAGGCCCGCGGTGCTGCCGCAGCTCCCGAGGCAAGGGCTGTAGATGACGCCATCGAGGCCCTAATCGCCCTGGGCTACAACCGGACGGATGCCCGCAAGGCGGCAGAACAGGCTGCACGAGAAGCGGCCGGCGCTGCTGAAGCCGCAGTGTTGGTACGAAACGCCCTCCGAGCTCTCTCAAGCGCAGGCCGCTAGGCCCCTCCGTTACCGCTTCATTGCGACCATCAGCCCGTCGCGGATCGGCACAAGTGTGGTAATCCACGCGTCGCTCGTTGTGAGGAGGCGCGTTAACTCTCGGATGGCCTGCGTGGCAGCTCCTTGGTCCTGAGGATCCAGAATAGCCCCGTGCCAGAGCATATTGTCTACGATGAGAACGCCGCCGGGCCGCAGTTTCTCTTGGATCACGGGCAGGGAAGCTGGGTATCCTTGCTTCTCGATATCATTGAAGATGATGTCGAAGGGCCCCGGCGTGTCTCGCAAAGATTGTACGGCTTCTCCCACGCGGTACTGGATGATGTCTCCATATCCCATGGCGGTCAGATGTTCACGCGCCTTGAGCGATAAATCCTCGTGCCACACCACATGGTGCACCACACCGCCCCCATTCTCTTGCACGCCCCTGGCGAACCACGCTGTGGAGTATCCATAGCCGGATCCCAGTTCGAACACTTTGCGGGCGCCCAGCATCCGTGTAATCTGATAGCAGAAATACCCGCAGGCCGGGCCCACGATGGGGAAATCCACTTCCCGGGCGTAGGCCTCCATCTTCCGCAATTCTTCATTGCGTGGGGGCACGAGTGCATCCAGATATTGCCCCAATGCGCCTCCAATGAGTTCCCCTGCCATTTTGCCTCCCTCGGTGCATACTTGGGCGCACCACGCTGCGGTGCGCCCATTGCTCCCCATAGTACCCGCAACTCGGGGCATGTGCTACGCTTGGGCCAATCGCGGCTCCATGCGCCGCCTACGTTGCACCGCTTCCTTCAAGGGAGGCAGAAGGTCGTAGGGCGCGGGCAAATCGCCGATGACGTGCCCCAGCACAACGTCGGGTTTGGTGTCACCGTGAAAATCAGATCCTCCCGTCACCAGCAGGTCCAGTTTCCGGGCGATGTCCAGGAGCGCCGACGTTTGGTCCTGAGTGTACCGGCTATAGTAGCATTCCATCCCATCCAATCCCATTGATTTGAGTTGCGTTAGGGCTTCCACGAGGGCCGCCTCGTCCAACGCAAGGCTGTCGGGATGGGCTACAACGGCAATGCCGCCTGCGGTGTGGATGAGGTGAATGGCCTCGGGCGGCTGGATTTTGTCTTTGGGTATGTGTGCCGGCCGTCCCTCGGCGAGGAAGCGATCGAAAGCTTCGGCGATACCGGACACAACCCCTTTCCGCACGAGGGCTGCGGCCATGTGCGGACGCCCTACCTGCCCTCCACCTGCGGCCTTAAGCACGTCTTCCCAGGTGATGGGAAGACCCAGTTCTTGCATGCGATGGAGCATCTGTTCGTTGCGGCGCCGGCGGTTCTGTTTGAGGCGCACCAGGCGCTCGTTGAGGATGGGCGCACCAATCTCAATGAAGTACCCCAGCAGGTGCAGGCGCCCATGTGGGTACGCAACGGAGAGTTCTACGCCGGGCACCAGCTCGATGCCCAAGGCGCGCGCTGCTTGCGCCGCTTCGGGAAGGCCGTCTATAGTGTCATGATCGGTGATGCCCAAGGCGCTAAGTCCGCTGCGGGCGGCCAATTCCACCAGCTCTGAAGGAGAATACGTGCCGTCGGATGCAGTAGTGTGTGCGTGCAGATCAATGGCGCCGGCGCTCAGCATCCGATGAGACCCCGTTCCGTGAGATAGGTGAGGATGCGCTCTACGGATTGATCCACCGTCTCACAATCGGTGTGAACCTCGATCTCCGGCGCGAGGGGTGGCTCGTAAGGATCAGACACTCCGGTGAAGTGCGGTATCTCGCCGGCAAGGGCTTTGCGATAGAGCCCTTTCACATCGCGGGCGATGAGGGCTTCTAAAGAGGCGTTGGCGAACACCTCCACGAAGGGGACGCCATCCGCCTCCGTAAGGCGGCGGTTCTCGTCGCGAATCTCTCGATAGGGCGAGATCGCGGCTGTAATGGCAATGACCCCATTGCGGGCAAGCAATCTTGCTACGTATCCGATGCGGCGTATGTTGGTGTCACGATCCTCTTTCGAGAATCCAAGACCCTTTGAGAGATTCGTGCGAACCTCATCGCCGTCTAACAGTTCCACGCGATAGCCTCGCCGGCGGAATTCCTGGGCCAACCGGGACGATAGGGTGGATTTTCCCGCGCCGGATAGACCGGTGAACCAGAGGATAAAACCTCGATGCATGCAATTCCCCCATACCAAATTGAGTTTGTGTGGTGCCCGCCCCTTGACAGGTGGCGGTGTATTGTTGCATAATCTGATCAGTCAAGTCAAGAATAGGAGACCGCGCCATGCCGACCGTGGTAGAACCAGATCTGGATGCCCTTAACAACATGTTGCAGCAAAAGGATGCCCATGATATCCTGGCGTGGTCCGTGGAACAGTACCATCCACGCCTCGTGATGGCAACAGCATTCGGGCCGGAGGGATGTTGCATCATCTCCATGCTTGCCGCCATCGAGCCCACAGTACGCATCATCAACCTGGACACAGGATACCAGTTTCCTGAAACACTGGAGCTGCGAGAGCGCCTCATGGATCGGTACGGCGTGCAGATTGAACTGGTGCGCCCCCAAGAGAGCGTTGAGGAAATGGAAGCACGCTTCGGGGGACCTATCTACCATGTGCGCCCCGACGAATGCTGCCGCCTACGCAAAATCGAACCCCTTCGCAAAGCACTCGTGGGTATGGAGGCGTGGATCTCGGGCATCCGCAGAGACCAAACTCCAGACCGTGCCCGCGCACGTGTGGTGGAGTGGGATGCCAAATTCGGCCTGATGAAGGTGAACCCTCTACTCAATTGGACGAAGTCCGACGTATGGCGTTATATACAGGAGAACCACGTGCCGTACAATCCCCTCCACGATCGGGGATATCCGTCCATCGGGTGCATGCCTTGTACTCGACCCGTGGCGGCCGGCCAGCACGAGCGTGCGGGAAGGTGGACCGGCTTTGCCAAATTGGAGTGCGGCCTACACACGCGGTAGTGCAGCCTACGCGGGAGCATGCCGTGAGCACCTCAGGAATGTGCAATCAAAGTGTGGGTTGATCCGGCGCCGGCACCGGTTCAGCAGGTGCGTCCCCTTCGGAAACCGGTTCTCGGGCGATGGCTTCCACGGTGGGTTCCACCATTACCGGTGGCGCCAGGTCCCGACGATCTCGCCGCAGCCAACGGGCCAAGTCGTCAAAGATGGTGTAAACCGTAGGCACCACGAACAGCGTGAGCATCGTGGAAGTGAGAAGCCCTCCGATTACGGCAGTGGCCATAGGCGCCTGCGTCTCGCTTCCTTTTCCAATGCCGATTGCCAGCGGCAACATGCCCAACACCGCCGCACTCGTCGTCATGAGGATGGGGCGCAGGCGGGTAGGACCTGCTGTGAGGACTGCTTCATCCCTGGGCATGCCGCGGCTTCGGAGAACGTTTGTGTAGTCCACCAACAGGATGCCGTTCTTTACCACAATGCCCACCAGCATCAGTAGACCGATAAATGCCGTCAAACCGAATGCTCTGCCCGTTAGGAACAGGGCAAGGATCACTCCCACCGCAGAAAGGGGCACCGAAAAGAGCACGGTAAGGGGATGCACAAAGGACTCAAACTGGGACGCCAAAAGCATGTAGATAAGCCCGATGGCAAGGAAAATCGCAAGCACCATTCCCGAAAACTCTTCCGCCCGCCTCTTTTGGTTGGTTCCCCAGTCCCAATAGTATCCTGTGGGGAAGTGCATGTTCGCCAGTGCCTTTTGGATATCCCCCTGAATCTCGCCTGTGGAGCGCCCCTGGGGTTGCCCCGTCACGGCGATGTAACGCCGGCGATCCAATCGGGTGATTTCGCTGGGCCCGGTGCCGTACTGATACGATGCCACCTGGCTCAAAAGCACGTCCGTAGTGGCGAACCCCGTATTGCCGGACGGTCGGATTACCAAGTTCTGAAGTTGCGGCACCGTCTTGCGCTGGTCGGGCGGCAGGTCTACGATGATGGGATATTGAAATCCGCCTTCCTGATAGTAGCTGGCAATCGTTCCGTTGGTAGCTGTGTTAATGGTATTGGCGATATCCGAGAAGCTTAACCCCAATTGAAGCGCCTTCTGCCGATCTACTTTCCATTGCACTTCCGGTGTGGCTTGCTGCCAGTTGACGTCTACATTCTCGAAGCCGGGTATTCCGCGAACGCGGTCCATCACCTGTCGGGCTAGGGAGGAGAGGGTGCCCAGATCGCTTCCGAATATGTCTATCTCCACATTCTGGGGGCCACCCGTCATCAGCATGGACACGATATCGAACTGATTGGGCATGGATCGCGCACCGGGTAGGCGCGCCAGCTGCTTGCGCAGGTCATTCATCACCTGAAGTGTGCTTTGCCGGCGGTCATCTTTCAATTTCACCGTCACCGACCCTTGATAGGGGGTGAGGGACGTTGTGGTCCCTCGCAAGCTTAGAGTGGTTCCAGAAGCGGAGAAGGCGGTTTGCACGTTGGGGTTCGCCAGGATAATCTGCTCCACTTGCTGCATCGTGCGATTGGTTGTGGCTAGGGAAGTACCTACGGGCATCTTCACGGTTACGGTGAAGTCACCGCTGTCTGTTTGGGGCATCAATTCCGTGCCGATCTGAGGCACAAGCAGTAAGCTTGCTCCCGACACCGCTGCTGCGCCACCGATGATCCAGATGCGGTGATGGATGGCCCAATGGAGGCCACGGCGATATGAGGCGTCCAAAGCCTCGAACCACATTCCGAAGCGGTAGAACAATCGCTGCAGGAGCGTTGCGCGATGGCCCTGAAGGTTCTCCAGATGCGCCTCCCCGCTGATGATGCGGGAAGCTAGCATAGGCGTAACCGTGGTGGCGTCCAACAACGACACCGCAATGGAGAAGATCACCACGAGGGCGAATTGGGTGAACATCTGCCCTGCCTGGCCCTTAATCAGCAGGAGCGGTAAGAAGACCACCATGATCGTAAGGGTGGAGGCCAGGACGGCGTTTACAATCTCGTTCGTGGCGCTGATAGCTGCATCCGCCGGGCGCTTCTTGTCACGCTCTATGTGGCGGAAGATGTTTTCAAGCACTACTACAGCATCGTCCACGATGAGGCCGGTTGCCAAGGCCAGACCCCCGAGGGACATCGTGTTAAGCGTGAAGCCCGCAACATAGAGCAGGGCAAACGTGGATATGATGGATATGGGGATGGAGAGGGCCACAACGAGCGTGCTGCGGATGTTGCGTAGAAAGAAGAGTAGGATGAGCACGGCCAGCACGCCGCCGATGAGCGCGCTGGTCTCTACGTCATTAATGGAGGCCGTGATGAATTGGGCCTGATCGTAGGCCAGGTTGAACTTAAGGTTGGGATAGAGGCGCTGCACATAGCGGATCTTGGCCATGACCGCGTCGGCAGTGCTCACCGTATTTGCTTCGCTCTGCTTGACGACGATGAGCCCCACGGCCGGCTTCCCATTGAGGCGCGTGTACAGGCGCGTTTCGGGATGGCTATCGCGCACCTTGGCGACCATACCCAGGCTCACGAGCTGGCCATTGTACGCCCCTACCGGGATGCGGGCGATCTCTTGTGGGCTGGTGAACCACCCTAGGCTTCGGATGGTGTATTCCGTATTCCCTTGCTTGGCAATGCCCGCCGGCAAGTTGAGGTTTTCCTGGGCGATGCGCCGGGTTACGTCCTGAAGCGAGAGGTGGTATGCCCGCAGGCGGTCCAAATCCACGTCCACCATAATGGCGCGTTGCTCTCCACCCGTAACCACGGCCGAAGCTACGCCGTCGGCGGATTCGATGATGGGTGACACCTCGTTATCCAGCAGTGTCCTAAGCTTGATTGGGTCGGCTTCGCCGCTCACTCCAAAGATGAGGATGGGGAGTTGGGATGGGTCGTACTTAAAGACGATGGGCGTTTGGAGCGTAGGATCCGTAGGGAAGTTTTGGCGCGCCCTCTCCACAAGTTGCAGCACGTCTACGGCGCCTTGGCCGATATCGTATCCCCACTGAAACTGAACGCGCACCACCGAGCTGCCCTCGGTAGTGCTTGAGCTCACCTGGTACAGACCCGGCACAGACGACACAGCCTCTTCGATGGGCCGCGTTACCTGCGTTTCGATCTCCTCAGGGGCCACATTGGGCCAGTTCGTTACCACCGCTACAGTGGGGAGGGACACCTTGGGGAGGAGATCAATGGGCAAGCGGGTGACGCAGATCGCGCCCAGAAGCACGAGGGCCGCGATGCGCATGGTGACGGCTACCGGGCGAGTAACGGCAAAGCGTGCGAAATTCATCTTGCGTTACCTCTTAGGGTCCACCGAGGATCTTGACGGTTCCATGGCGGTGCGGCGGCCGTGGGGGCCGGACGGCAGCGCCGGGCGCACGGCTTGGCCGTCGCGGACGGGATTGGCGCTTAAAGTGATCACGCGATCTCCAGGCTTGAGCCCCTCCTCGATGCCGATGCCCGCGGGGTCCTGGAGGCCCGTTCGCACAGGAATTTGGTGGGCGATATTGCGTGCATCTATCGCCATTACAACCGGGCCTTGGGGCGTGTCGAGCACAGCCTCGCGGGGTACCACCAGGGTACGCACCCGCTCCGTGGTCATCGTAACGCGGGCAAACATGCCGGGCTTGAGGAGCTTTTGAGAATTATCCAGGGCCACGCGCACGGTGAACTGGCGGCTTGTGGGGTCCGCCGCTGCGTTGATCTGCGTTACACGGCCAAGAAACACGCGGCCCGGCAGGGCATCCAGCCTCACCTGGGCCTTCTGCCCAAGTCGGATCCGCCGACTAACTTCCTCGGGAACGGGAACCGACACCCACACCTCGCGAATGGCCTGAACCGCCAAAATGGGCTGTCCCGGCGCCGCCATCCCGCCGGGATCCATATATCTGCCGGTAACGAAGCCGTCCAACGGGCTAACGAGAATGGTATTGGCCAGTTGAGCTTGGGCGTTCTTCAAAAGTCCCTCGGCCGCCGTGACGGATGCTTTGAGTGCTTCTAGGTTTGCTCGATAGGCGGGCTTTTGGGCAGCGTTGGATTTGGCAAAGTCCAAGGCGGCCTGTGCTTGGGCTACTTTGGCTCGTGCATCTTCTACCGCAGCCTTGCCCGTAGTCCTCACAATATCCGCCTGATGCTGTGCGGACGCAAGTTGGGCACGGGCAGAACTGAGCTGGGCGTTAGCCGAGTTGAGCTGGCCACGCGCCACATCCAGCGCCGCTTGTTGAACAGACACCAGGGTATTTGCATCGTCGGCATCTTGCTGGGACACAAAGCCGCGCTTCAAGAGGTTATTCATCCGGTTGTACTTCGCTACCGCATTGTTCAGATTGGCTTGAGCGCTGCGGATGCCGGCTTGTGCGCTGGCCACCGCGGCCAGGGCTACGTTCACCTTTCCTTGGGCGTCCGTAACGGCGGCCTCGGCGGCTGCAACTTGAGACACGTAATTCTGTTGCGCTTGGTTAAGATCCGCCTCGGCGCTATGGAGGGCTGCCTCTTGTTGACGTATCTGCGTGGATACAGACACGTCATTGGGGTTCTCTGTAAGGCGAGCTTGGGCAAGGCGTTGCTTGGCTTCAGCTAACGCCGCTTGTTGCTGAACAACCTGAGCTTGGATCTCGGAAGGGTCCAGGCGAACCAGCACCTGGCCGCGGCGTACGGGATCACCCTCGTACACTTGCAGATAGGTGATGCGTCCGTAAATCTTCGGGGCGATCTTTACATCATGAGGCGCTTCTACACTGCCCACACCTTCAAACGTCTGGACGATCTCTCGCACTGTGGCCTGAGCCACCGAGACTACTGCAGGCGCCTTCATTCGCATCTGACGCAATTTCGACTGCTCGGCGGCGCTCACCTGGTTCTTGTGCAGCCGCCACCCGATGAGGAAGGCCAGCGCTGCAATCCCAATCCCAATCAACGCGAAACGCTTGATCAAGCCCTTACTCCCTAATCGGTCTATCCGCTCCTCGGAACTACCGCACTAACGAACGGTGCCCAGATGTTAAAGACGATACATTCTAGTACGCGCAACAGCCGTGCACAAATTCGGGTTCGGTGATCCATGAGGAAATGCTGCAGAGCGGTGCCGGTTTTTTGGATTGCCCCCGATTAACCAGAATGGTAGCATACAGGATAGGACGTCGTTTCGCCCTGGAATGATTGCTACCGAATATATGGGATGGAGCGCTTTTGGATCTTCACAGGTCCGTGGAAACGCATCGGTTCCGTTGATGGGCCGAAGGTGCGCATACACTGGTGAGGAGGGCGCGAACATGGGGCTTCGATTCAGGAGGACCCTTTCCATGGGCCCGCTCCGGCTGAACTTGTCCCGGCGCGGTGTCGGTGTTACTACGGGTTTGCGGGGCGTGCGCCTCGGGCGGAGTGCCAACGGCCGCTACTACGTAACGCTGGGAATACCGGGTACCGGATTAAGTTATACCTGGTGGCTGGGAAAGCGGCGGTAGTAGCAGGGAAAACCCGTTCACGGTGCCGATCTGCATCCGGCTAACCGTTCAGGAGTTCGCCGCCCGTTGATCTGGCCCACCGTGTTCCCTCTTTTAAGCTTCTGGAACTCCCTCATCGGCAGGGAGAAGCCTTGAGCGCGCCGAACTATTGAGGCGCGCATACGCGGCCGCCACATTTGGACGGCGGACGGGCGTTGTACATACCAGCCGCAGGAAAGGGACATCCCCATGAATACCCATTTCGAGTTCTCTGCAGGAGTGTGGAACCTCAACACCGGTGCAGATCCCTTTGGGCCCGCAGTGCGCCCTGAACGGGATTTTGTGGACAAGGCGAGCATTCTCAAGCGCCTTGGCTTCAACTACATCCAACTCCATGACGATGATGCGGTCCCCATGGACGTGCCTCCAGGGCAGGTGGCTTCGGCCGCAAGGCGTGTGAAAGCTCTTTGCGACGACGCCGGCCTGAAGGTGGAGTTCATCGCGCCACGTATCTGGGAGGATCCGGTCTTTGTGGATGGCGGCATCACCGCGAACGATCCTTCCGCTCGTGCTGCCGCCCTCGACCGCGCCAAGCGCGCCATCGAGATTATGCATGAAGTGCACACGGATCGCATGGTCCTGTGGCCTGCCCGTGAAGGCACGTACATCCGCGAAGCCAAGGATCCCATGCGTTCCTTCGACCACTTCCTCGAATTTCTCAATGCCGTGCTCGCTTTCGATCCCGATGTGCGCATTCTGGGAGAGATGAAGCCCAATGAACCCATGGACCTTATGTACATGCCTTCCACCGGTCACTTTTTGGCTTTGGCATACCGCACGGCAGATCCCGCACGCGTGGGAGTACTCATCGAGGCCGCCCACAGCATCCTCCTGGGATTGGATCCCTCCGAGGAGATGGCCTACGCTCTGTGGCACGGCAAGCTCTGGTCTGTCCACCTGAATGATCAGAACGGTCTCAAGTTCGATCAGGACAAAACGTTCGGCAGCGTGGATCTTCGCCGCGCCTTCAATGTGGTGGATGTATTGGTGCGCAACGACTATGGCACGAGGGGTGAGGTGGTTGGATTGGATGTAAAGGCCATGCGTACCCAGCCCTTCGAGCTTGCCATGAAGCATCTTTCCAACAGCCGCGAGATCTTCTTGCGCTTGGTGGATGTGTCGGCCAAGATTGACCGGGCCGAGTGGGGACGCCTGGCTGCAGAGCGCGATTACGAGGAACTAGAGCGGTTTATCATTGCCAACCTTATGGGTCGAGCTTAGAAGCTGTACTTGGAATGAGTAAGCTGGGGCACTATGCACCTGGAAGGCGGCTTCCTCAAAACCGTGATCTCCCTGTTGGTAATCACCGACCCTGTGGGGGCAATCCCGGTGTTCGTACTGCTTACCCAGGGACACACCAGCCGCGAGCGCAATCGAGCTGCCCGCACTACTTCCATCGCGGTGGTGTGCGTTCTTTTGGCGGCCGCCCTTGGTGGTGAGTTCATCCTGAAGCTCTTTGGAATCAGTTTGCTAAGCTTTCGAGTGGCCGGAGGCCTCTTGTTCATCGTGATGGCCCTGGATATGCTCAATGCCCGGCCCAGTCGCAGCCGCCAGACGCCTGAGGAGACGGAGGAGGCGGAGCATCGAGCGGATATCGCCGTGGTTCCGATGGCGATCCCCATGCTTGCGGGTCCCGGGGCCATCGGAATGATCATCCTGTTTGCCCATTCCGGTCCCTTTTGGCCACACATTCTGCATGTCATCGGCGTCATCGGCATCGTGGGGGCGACGGTATACACCGCATTGAGGTTGGCTGCGCCCATCGGCAAGGCCCTGGGAACCACAGGGATGCATATCCTTGTGCGCGTGATGGGGTTGATATTGGCTGCGATTGGGGTGGAGTTTATCGTGGGCGGTCTTAGAACCATGTGGACCGCAGGATAGACGCTGTAATAACGTGGCACACGCCAGGAAAGGATTGGGGTACAGAATGGCTAATCCAAACGAGTTTCGCGTAAACCCTCCAATGAATCGGCTGAATACGTCTTTACCGAAGGTGGGCATTCGACCCACCATAGACGGTCGCTACGGTGGCGTGCGCGAGTCCCTGGAAGGGCCTACCATGGCCATGGCTCAGGCTGCCGCGCGCTTCATTACCGAGAATGTTCGCCATGCGTGTGGGCTTCCGGTGGAATGCGTAATTGCGGACACCTGCATCGGTGGGGTGGCGGAAGCAGCGCGCTGCGCCCGGAAATTCGCGCGTGAAGGAGTAGGGGTGTCCCTCACCGTAACCCCCTGCTGGTGCTACGGCGCGGAAACGATGGATATGGACCCCATCGTGCCCAAGGCGATTTGGGGCTTCAACGGCACGGAACGGCCCGGAGCCGTATACCTCGCTGCAGTTCTGGCAGCCCACGCCCAAAAGGGGCTCCCCGCCTTCGGCATCTACGGGCATGATGTGCAGGACATTCAAGACACCGCTACGATTCCGCCCGATGTAGCGGAAAAGCTCCTGCGCTTTGTGAAAGCCGGCATCGCCGCCGCCACCCTTCGGGGAACCTCCTACCTGGCAATCGGCGGCGTGTCCATGGGTATTGCCGGTTCCATCGTGGATCATGCCCTGTTCCAAAACTACTTGGGCATGCGCACCGAGACGGTGGATATGACCGAGCTCATCCGTCGCATGGAGCGCGGCATCTACGATCCCGAGGAATACCGGTACGCGTTGGAATGGACGCGGACGAATTGTAAGGAGGGCCGTGATCCGAACCCGCCTGAACGGCAGCGAACGCGCGAGCAGAAAGATCGCGATTGGGAAACGTGCGTCAAGATGGCCCTCATCACCCGCGATTTGATGATAGGCAATCCCCGTTTGGCCGCATTAGGATACAAAGAGGAGGCCGAGGGGCATAACGCCATCGCGGCAGGCTTCCAAGGGCAGCGTCAGTGGACCGATCACCTTCCCAATGGCGATTTCATGGAGGCGATCCTCAACACGTCCTTTGATTGGAACGGCATCCGCCAGCCGTTCCTAGTTGCTACGGAGAACGATGCCCTCAACGGTATCGGGATGCTCTTTGGGCATCTTCTTACCGGCGCAGCTTCGCTCTTCTCGGATGTGCGCACTTACTGGAGCCCGGAAGCCGTGCGTCGAGTAACGGGGCACACGCCCACGGGCCGTGCAGAAAACGGCTTCCTTCACCTCATCAATTCCGGGCCCTCTGCGTTAGATTGGACCGGCGAGATGGAGGTAGATGGCCAACCTGGTCTCAAGCCTTGGTGGCTTGTGACGCCCGAGGACGCACGCCGATGCCTAGATGCCACCCTTTGGTGCGCATCCAATACCGGGTACTTCCCAGGAGGAGGATGGTCTACCGATTTCCTCACGCGTGGTTCCATACCGTGCACTATGTTGCGGGTGAACTTGGTGAAGGATCTTGGGCCGGTATTGCAAATTGCCGAGGGATGGACCATCGAGCTTCCCGACGAAGTGCACCAGGCGCTGGACGAGCGCACGGATCCCACGTGGCCCACAACATGGTTCGTACCGAGGCTTACCGGCATCGCTCCGTTCGATAGCGTGTATTCGGTAATGAATGCCTGGGGTGCCAATCACGGCGCTGTAGCGTACGGCCATGTGGGCGCGGATCTTATCACCCTTGCCTCCATCCTGCGCATCCCTGTGGATATGCACAATGTGGAGGCAGATCGCGTGTTTCGTCCTGCGGTATGGAACCGCTTCGGTGCTCTGGACCCGCAGGGCGCAGATTACCGGGCGTGCGCTACATTAGGTCCACTTTATGGATAAGATGAGGATCCTCATCGCCGGCAACCGGGGCTTCTTGGGGTCGGCGCTTGCACGCGAGCTTGTGCATAACGGGCATGCTGTGCTGGGCCTTACCCGTGGCGCACCCTCTCAGAATGAGGCGCATTGGGACCCCGAACTGGGCACGTTGGATCTTACGCCTTTAGCTCCCATCCACGCTGCGGTGAATCTGGCGGGAGAGAGCCTCGCACGCGGTCGGTGGTCGGCGGCCCGTAAGCAGCGCATCCTTTTGAGCAGAACCAAGACTACGCGCCTGTTGGCCGAGGCCTTGGCAAAGCTGGATCCTAAGCCGGCGGTGATGCTCTCTGCATCGGCTGTAGGCTATTACGGGGACCGCGGGGATGAGATTCTTACCGAAACTAGTCCTTCGGGGTCCGGCTTCCTTGCGGAGGTATGTAGGGAGTGGGAGGCAAGTACGGAGCCTGCCACGGCCGCGGGTATCCGCGTTGCCTTTCTACGCCTTGGCGTAGTCCTTAGCGGCGAGGGAGGAGCGCTGCCCCAAATGCTCCTCCCCTTCCGCTTTGGGCTTGGAGGTATTCTGGGCTCTGGCCGGCAGTACTTAAGCTGGATCACCTTGGCAGACGCCGTGGCTGCCATCGCGCATCTGCTGGAACGGGAAGGCGCTGAGGGGCCCTACAACCTTTGCGCACCCAATCCTGTAACGAATGCCGAGTTCACCCGTGTGGTGGCCCGTGTGATGCACCGGCCGGCCGTCTTGCGGGTTCCGGGGTTCGTGTTGAGAATGGTGTTGGGTGAGATGGCGCAGGAGATGCTTCTGGCTAGCACACGAGCTATCCCGGAGCGCTTCCAGCAGATGGGCTTCTGCTTCAGCGACGCGCGCCTAGAGCCGGCCCTGGCGCAGATGCTTACCAAAAGGGCTTAGTCGCAGTAGGCGGTGCTTGGATGCCACCTTGACAGGCACGGGCTGACGCAATGTACAATACGGCCAACACCAAGGGATTGCGGAGGCACTGATGATCACCCGCGAACAATACGAAGCGGCCGCGAAAAGGGCGAAGGAATACTTGGCGAAGGCGTGTATCGTGCTTACGCCGGAGGAGGCGAGCCGCATCGAAGTGGCGGATTTTGGTTTGGGGGACTTGGAGCGCACCGGTCTAGAGATTGTGACGTATGTCAACACGGAGCGATGCTGCGCAAAGGAATTGGTGCTCTTTCCGCACCAGACCTGCCCGGAGCACCGGCATCCGCCCATAGACGGCGATCCCGGCAAAGAAGAGACCTTCCGTTGTAGGTGGGGAACGGTATACCTCTACGTGCCGGGGGAACCTACGCCCAATCCCTCGGCCACACCTCCTGCAGGCAGCGAGGCCTACTATACGGTGAAGCATGAAGTGAAACTGTTGCCGGGGGATCAGTACACCCTCTATCCCAACACCCCCCATTGGTTTCAGGCGGGGCCCGAGGGTGCCATCGTATCGGAGTTCTCAACGCGCAGTCGGGACGAAGCCGATATCTTTACGGATCCCCGCATCGTGCGCCAGCCCGAGGTGGCATAGGGAGCGGCTGCACACGCGCGTGTAGCAGCCGCTCTCAGAACTTATCCGTCTCCACCTGCAGGCGGATGGACCGCAGCACGGCTGCTACACGTTCCGCTTCTGCTGCTTCCCCTGTGAAGGCGATGGCGCGACCGCGCACGTGGGCTTCCACGGCAATGCGCTCGGCCTCCGGAAGACTGCATCCGGTGGCACGCTGCAACTGGTGGATCACCTCGTCGAAGGTGTGGCAATCACAATTGTAGAGGATCACCACCCACGGCCCCTCTACGTCCGCGGGGAGGTCGGTTCTCTCTTGTACTTCCCGTTCTGGACTGAACCTTGGATCCATGGCGGTATGACCTGCGTCAAGAGGCGGCTAGAACTCCCGTTACCATTGTACCACCATCGGAACGTGCGGGGAAGTGGCGTGGTCTAGGGCTTCACGGGGCCGCAGCTCCACACTACAGGGAAGAACTCGCCCTGCAGGATCTCGCCGGGCTTTACGGTGACCCGATGTTCCACCAAATGGGAGCCACTGGGCACGTAACGCGTCCAACCCGGCATGTAATGTACGGCGATGGCAGGGCGGCCACGGTCCGAACGATTAGGTGGGCTGCCATGCCAGGTGAGACAGTGATGGAACATCACCTCACCCGCCTTCACCGGGCAGGGCACCCATTCCACCTTCTCACCGGGAGGAACGAGTGCCGGGTCGTACGCAGGTGAGAAGTCCGCTTCATTCGTGCCGATGGTACCCCCTTTGTGGGGACCCCACAGATGGCTACGCGGGACCATCCACATGCAGCCATTCTCGACATCTGCGTCTTCCAGAGCCATCCAGGCGCTCACCAGGTCTGCAGGTTGGATGATGGGCCAATACGGATGATCCTGATGCCAATTCGTGGGTCCCCCAATGCGCGGCGGCTTATATTGAACCTGGTCATGCCATACGCGCACAACGTCCGCTCCCATGAGGCGGCTCACGGCCTCACAGATGATGGGGTTGTAAATGTGTGCGCGGAAAAGGTCGTCGGCTTCCCAGATATTCACCACCTGGATGACGACCTGTTGCGACCCATCCCCAAGTAGATTGCGCTTGGCTTCGGGTTGTGCACGGGACGTGCCTTCCAAAACACCGGTAAGGCGATCTCGCAGAGCCTTGACATCGGGCTCATCCATCACACGGCCGTAGTGAAGGAAACCCTGTTCTTTGAACTGGGCTACTTGTGCGTCTGAAATCATCGGCGATCCCCCTATTCCCACAATCCGCATCATTGTGCCCGGCATCAGCCGTTTTGTCAATGCGATACTTAATTAGCCGCGGTGACTTGGGGCGATGTAGTCATCGGCACGGGGGTAAAGGGGATGGCACGTTACGCGGCATCCGGGAGTTCTGTGGGAATGGGCATCGGCCGGCAATCAGTGAGCGCGCACTCAATAAGCTCGGGTGCAGAGGGAGCTTGATCGGGATAAACCGCCGTTCCCATCCGCAAGGTGATCGGTGCGCGACCTACATGGAGACCCTCCTCTTCGATCCAGGCTCCTAAGTAGGCGGCGAGGCGTTGGGCCACAACTTGGACCTTGTCTCCCGTGTGAGGCAGGATTAGGGCAAAGTGCTGGGGCCCGTAGCGGGTAACAATGTCCACCCGCCGCACATTTGTGCGGATGAGGTGGGCTGCGTGTCGGAGCACTTCGTCGGCGCGGAGCGTTCCCAACGTGCGACTGAGTGTCTGATGGCCGTCGAGCTCTGCGATGAGAATGGCTAGCGGGTATTGATAACGTGCGGCGCGGCTGAGCTCTTCTTCCAGGCGGCTTTGGAAGTAGTTCCGGTTGTAGAGGCGGGTAAGGTTATCCACCACTCCTTCGGCAGCGGGCTCTCCGCTTGCAGAGTGTCCCCGGAGGGCATCGGTTTGCCGGTAGCGCTTGCTGATCTCACGCTGGGTCTCTTTCAGCTCCTCGGTGGTGATGATCTTGCGGAGCTTGCGCGTGGAGTTGCGCAGGATATGGGACACGTAATTGCAGGAAATGCCCAGGGCTCTGGCGATCTCCGTTTGGTTGCGCCCGTGGAAAAAGTATTGGTCAATAACCGCCTGTTCCAGGGCTTTAAGACGGGCGAGGGCGTCGTCCAGTACAAGGCGCTCCTCCACCGGGAGTTGGAATTCCACGCGTGTGTCCGCGCATACGCGGTCCAGGTCGTATCCTGTGCTGTCGTCGTTAGAGTCAGAGCCGCCATCCAAGGAGGCCACCTTGAAGACCTCTCTGGTAGTGAGGAGATCGGCTACGGCTTCTTCGGTCATGCCGGTGAGCTGGGCGATCTCGGCATGGGAGGGCGCTCTACCTAGTTCCTGGGATAGGCTTTCGATAACGCGCGTTACGCGTTGGTTCAGCTCTTGGAGCCAGGCCGGCTCCTTGATGATCTTGCCCCGGTCCCGCAGATAGTGCTTGATCTGCCCGATGATAAAGTGGGTGGCATAGGTGCTGAACTTAACGCCCTTATCCGCATTGTATCCATCTACTGCGGTGATGAGGCCGATGTAGCCTTCCTGTACGAGGTCTTCTACCGGTTCCCCAGACCCGGCGAAGCGACGTGCAACGCTCTCGACGAGGTTGGCGTACTGCATTACGATGCGGTCACGAAGATCGGGTTTGCGCGTGGCCTGATAGCGGCGCAAGAGTGCGGCGATCTCATGATCCGAAAGGCGGCGGGAGGTGTCCTGTCGCATATCCCTTGCAGACGCGGCGTTCGTGCCCATCTTTCGCCGCTCGCGTCATCCATGACGGAGCCTGTGGACTTGCGGGGAGAGTATTCGCCCCGAAGGCTCTCCGCACTGTGATTATTGCCGGAAACCCGGCCGAACTGTAGGGGGCGGCATCCCTCAGCCCTTGATGCCGGTGAGTGTTACGCCCTGGATAAAGGTTTTCTGCGCGAAGAAGAAAAGCACGATGATGGGTAGTGTCATCACCGTGCTGGCTGCCATGAGCATAGCCCACTCGGCTCCATGCTGGCTCACAAAGCGCTGAAGGCCCAATGAGAGGGTGTAGCTGCGCTCGTCGTTGAGGTACATGAGGGGGCCTAAGAAGTCGTTCCACGCCCCGATGAAGGTGAACAGACCTACTGTGGCAAGGGCAGGCCGCGCCAACGGCAGCACGATGCGGCTGTAGATGGCCAATTCCGAGCAACCGTCAATCTTCGCAGCGTCCGAAAGCTCGTTGGGGATGGTTAGGAAGAACTGCCGCAGCAGGAATACCGAGAAGGCACTCCCAAAGAAGGAGGGCACCACCAGCGGCTTGATGCTTCCAATCCATCCCAGCCATTTGAAGATCGTGAACGTGGGGATGAGCGTTACTTGAGCCGGCAGGATCATGGTGGATACCAACACAAGAAACACCAGGTCCCTGCCGCGCCAGCGTATTTTGGAGAGGCTGTAGGCAACCAGCGAACATGAGGCAACCGTGCCTACCACGTTAAGCGAGCAGATGACAAGGGTATTCCATGTGTATCGGGCAAAGGGGATATACGTGAGCGCTCGAGGATAGTTCCGCCACATTATTGGGTGTGGAATCCACACAGGCGGCATGGCGAATACCTGGCTATCGGGTTTAAGAGAGGTGCTCACCAGCCAGTAGAAGGGTAGTCCGAAGAAGACACCGATGCCAAGAAGCACTCCATGGGATGCGATTGTTCGCGCCACGCGGGCGACGGTTCGCCCTTTGCCATGCTGCCGTGTTTGGTTGCCCGTGGGCCCTGTGGTTGCTTTTACGTGTATTGCCATATTCCGAAAAGCCCCTCCCTTTATCGCGCCTCTCCGGCGTAATACACCCAGCGCGCAGAGGTGCGGAATACAACGAGGGCACAGGTAAGGGCGATCACGAAGAGCACCCACGCCATCGCGGAAGCATAGCCCATCTTAAAGTCCAAGAATGCCTGGTTGAAAAGATGGAGGGCGTAAAAAGTGGTGGCGTCCTGGGGACCTCCGTTCGTCATCACATAAGCCTGGGTGAAATATTGAAAGGATCCGATGAGGCCCATGATCAGGTTGAACAGAATCACCGGCGAGAGCATGGGGAGCGTTACGTGGCGAAATTGTGCCCATTTGCCTGCGCCATCTAAGGCGGCGGCTTCATAGAGGGCCTCGGGAACGTCCTGGAGACCGGCGAGGTAAATGACCATGCTTCCGCCAGCTCCCCACAGGCTCATTAGGATGAGGCCTGGTTTGGCCCATGCGGGATCCGTAAGCCAAGCCGGTGGATGCGCCACCCCCATCCACCGCAGCACGATATTCACGAGGCCGATCTCGGGGTTCAAGAGCCAGAGCCAGATAATGGACGCCGCTACCACCGGTGTGATGCTTGGGAGGTAATAGAGCGTGCGGTAGAAGGCTATGCCGCGGAGTTTTCGGTTTAGGAGGAGCGCAATTCCAAGGGACGCGGCCAGGCTCACGGGTAATCCTACGCCCACCATGTATAGGGTATTCCAGAGCGATTTCCAAAAGAGGGGGTCCTCTACGAACATACGATGGTAATTCTGGAACCCCACCCAACGGGGCGGCCGAATGGCATCGTAGCTGCAGAAGCTGTAATAGAGCGACGCCGCGATTGGGTACGCCGTGAACACCGCAAAGCCGATGAACCAGGGCGCTGCAAAGAGCAGCCCATATCCCAAATTACGCCTCTGTTCTTTACCCTTCATGTTCGTCCTATGTTTTCGCCTCCCGCTCCCCTATGCGCGAGTGCTCTGATCGCTTCGTGGATTTCGACGTTCCATTCGGGAAACCTATCTCCCAAGATCCGCTAAAGTGCGCCTCAGCTCACGACTCATGCGGACCTGCAGGTCATCCAGGAGGCGCTTCGGATCTTCACCGCCCAGCATGGCTGCCTGCTCCACGCGCGCGATCTCACGGCTATAGGTGGGCCAAATGGGGATGGGCGGCGGCCCAAACGAATTGCGTCCCTGGGCAATGGCGATGGCGAAGCGGAATAAGGGATCCCGTTGGAATGCGGGATCCTTCCCAACGCTAATGAGTGGTGGTACATTGCCGATGCCGAGGCAAAACGCTTTCACCGCGTGGGGACTGCTGATCCAATTGAGGAACTCCCAAGCCTCCTTCTTATGCCTACAGGCCGCGGGGATTACGAATACGCTGCCTCCCGCTGTGGTGCAATTCCTGCGGCCGTTTGGTGGAGCGGGCAGGGCAAACCAGCCCCATCTTAATCTGGGCGCATACCGGCGGATGAATTCCTGAGCCCACTCTCCGGTGGACCACATGGCTACCTTCCCCACGAAGAAGGGGCCGCTGGGTGTTTCGTCGCTGCCAAAGGTAGTTTGAAATGCCTCCATGCGCTGGATATCGTATTTCTTGCGATACGATGCCATCCACTCCAAAGCGGCCACGTTATGCGGATCATTGGCAGTTACGCGCCTGGACACTGGGTCGTACCATTGCCCACCAAACACATACGCCCACAGATTAAGCCCTCCAGGCCGAAAGCCGTAACGGATGAAGTTGCCCTGTGCATCATATTTCGTGCAAGCCTGGGCCGCTGCGTCCAGTTCGGCGATTGTGCGCGGGGGCCAATCGGGGTTCAGCCCGGCATCGGCGAAGATCTGCTTATTGTAAGCGATGAAGTTGGTGTTCGTAGTCACGGCCAATCCGTACACGTGTCCATCCACTTGCAGCATGCGGGCAACGCCCGGAGTGAATTCCCGGTCCACGTTGCGGCCGCTCTTGCGCAGGTAATCATCCAATGGCGTCAATACACCCCGCATGGCGTATCCGGCCAGCTCATCCGCCCACACTGTGGACATGACGTCGGGGGTGGCGCCGCCGGCGAAGGCAATCCGCACCTTTTGGTATCCGGACGTGCCGAATTGGGAGAGCATGTGCACGTGGATGCCGGGATGCGTGCGATTGAACTCGTCAATCAGGCGCTGTTGAACTTCAAATTCATGCCCCGACCAGCCCGTCCAATATACAATCTCCGTGGTACCGGTTCGGCTCGGATGGCCGCATCCTGCCGAAAATGCAGCCATCGCGAACAACGCCAGGCATCGAGCTGTGATGAGGATTCGGCGGGAGATTGCCGAAATACCACACATAGGTAATGGATTCGCCGGAACTCTTCGGCCGATCTGGTCCTTGCTTGTGGCATACTTCATGCAGGGGTACCCAATAGATCCTGTGGAAGGAGCGTCTTGCATGCGGTTTATTCTTGTCGGATTACTATTCCTGCTGTGCGTTCCTGCATGGGCGCAATTCGGCGGCGTGTGGACGCCCTCGGTGAATTTGCCGCGACCCTCCATGCCCAGCTTGCCTTCGGTTCAAGCCGCTCCCGAACTGCCGAGTGTTACCTCGATTAGGCCGTCGGCGCCGCGGATGCTCGTAAATCCTAAGGCAGTGGCACCCAGCCCTGACGGGCTTTCGGCACCCGCCCCTTTGAGCTTCGGGAGCATCATCGAGGTGCCGCACATGCCCGACGCCAAGCCTGTAGCAGGGCTTATCATCCAACCGGTTCCTGCAGGATATACTGGGTTTCTAGAGCCTGCCCCTCTCGTCAATCAGGCAACGCTTACCAAACCTGCGGCGCGCCCCGAGTTCAAAGAGATCGCTCCGGTGCCCCTCGGTCTGCAGCCGTTGGCAGTGACTCCCATCGGTGCGACATCACTACAGCCTACCAAAATCGAGCTTCAATCGCCGACTGTTGCGCAGCCTTCGCCCGCGCCTCAACCGTCGGCAAGGGCGCCTCGGCCTACGTTGGAGCGCCTGGTGGTTCCTGTGACGGATCTCTTCGCGCGTCCGGCTCCCCGGCAGGGGTCGCGCCGCTGATGCCCAGCATGGCAACAGCCCCGGCGACTGCGAAGGCCAGGGACCACGTGAACACCCCCGGGTAGGACGTATATTGCGCCAAAATGCCACCTGCGAGCCCGTACAAGGCGGTGGGCGCCAAGAGCAACGAAGACACTCCCACGGCAAAGGGACGCTCCGCAGGACTGGTGCTCTCCAACAAAAGGTTGCTCGTGAGCATCCACAGCCCGTCCTGGGTTCCGCCCATGAGGAAGAACACTGCCGCGAGCATCCACGGGCCTGCCACAGAAGCGGCCAGCGCAGCCAAAGGCATCAGTACGATGGCCGCCGTCATGATGCGAAGCCCCGTAACAGGGCTATGCCGATCTGCAATCCAACCCCAGAGCGGCCCCGTGGCCAGTCGCCCCATGTTCTGTACCATTACGAAGATGCCTACCATGCGCAAGGACACGTGCAGATCGTGCCGGGCGTAGAGCACATAGAAGGGCCCGGCCATTCCGGAGCCATCTAGCAGGAGGCGGAAGAGCACCAGCCTAGCCACGCGAGGATACCTGCGGAGCATGGGCCCTGCGCGACGGACATAGGCAATGAACGGAGGCTTTTCGTCGTCATGGGCTACCTCGCCCGTCGGTTCCCTAAGGAAAGCCAGCGCCAATTCCGACAGCCATGCGCAGGCGCACCAGAGCGCGGCCAATAGGGCGAAGTTGCGCGGAAAGGGGAGACTGGGAGATTGAAGGACCTTGGCGACGAGGGCGCCACAAAGGATGGCCAGCAACCCCATAAGGGTTTGCATGGTTCCGAATAACCGGCCCCTGGCCCGGGGCGGGATCGCTTTGGCTACGATGTCCAGCCAACTTACCGCGCACGCGCCATCCATTAGCCAAAACAGGGAGGTGAACGCAAGCAACCCCACCAAAGCAAATTGCGGACGTGAGGCGCCCCATGCCAGGAGCACGATGGGGGCAAAGATCAAACCTGCTCGGCTGATGCCGGCAGTAAGCAGGAGGTAGCCTTTGTGGTGTGTGCGGCCATGGATCCAATGGGCGGCGAAGAGCGCCGGCAAACTGTATCCCACGGATTGCATCAGTCGGGTAAACCCGATCACCGCGTCACTCGCGTGGAGCTTGCTCAGAAGCACCGGCAGTACGGTGGAACCGTCGAAGAAAGCAAGTCCTGCGAAGAACGCACATGCTTCCACCAGCAGAATTGTAAAGTTCCAGCGAAAATTACGGGCGACGAAGGCCGCCGCCCGTTCATTCTGCACGTCTGGATTTCGTTCCGTTCGCTGGGCTATCTGCGCACCTCCCTAACGAGTGCGCCGGACGCGGCGCTCTTGCTACGTGCATCCTGCATATCCTGCAAGAGGGGAAGGATGCGCGGATAGGTAATGAACACTTGTAGCACATAGTAGTTGAACAGGCGATCGTCGCTACCCTTGGGGCCCGGCTTATTTTGCTCGCCGAGGGCATTGCGCGCCTCGGCCACAGCAGCCGCCACCTGTTCCGGGGTAAGGATGGCTCGGATGGCATCCGCAAGAGACTTAAGCGTGGCCGCATCTTCCTTATCTCTGCGGGCAACGAACTCTGCCTGGATCTTTTTTACGCGTTCATCGAAGTCTTTGGGCACCTCTCCTCCCGTAAGGAGCCGCCTGCGCGTGGCTTTGATTTGGGCGGCAATCTCCTTAATCGGAGGCACCGCAGCGTCGGCCAGCTTCTTGTTATAATCTTGCTGCGCCTGCCGAATCACGGGAATGAGCTTGCCGATCTGCTCGGCCGTGAGGTTGAGGGGATTGAGTACCCGCAGCTTATCTATATCATCAATATCGTTGAAGAGCGCTACTACTTCCGGCGGGACGAATTGGGATTGCGCCTGCGCTTTGCAGGATGCACTTACCGTTAACCACGCCCCCACAACGACGGTCCCAACGAACGAGAGCAGCTTCATGGATGGCACCTCCTTGCGATGGAAGTACGCTGCACCGACACCCTATTATATCCTCCGCACTCTGGAAGTGGCCATCAGCGATGGCGATGGTGCGCCTTCGTATGGCTCGGGGAACGTGGTGCTTCACGGGGGACACTCGCGGCGTCTGCAACCTCCTGACCGCGCACGGGAACGCCCTGCCTCACGATCCGGCCATCGGCCATGTAATGGACGAAGAAAGCGGGCAAACCTACGGCGCCTGCGCCTAGCTTCGCCCGATCTTGTAGGTGGAAGTGAATGTGCGGCTCAGACGAGTTGCCTGAATTGCCACAAAGGCCCAAAACTTGCCCTGCCCGCACACGTTGGCCCGGGCGAACGCGGACACTGCCCTTCATGAAGTGGCAAAGGACGGCGTACTCGCCGCGCCCAAGATCCAGCACAACGTGGTTACCGTATAGTTGCACGGGATTCATCACGCCCGGAGCGTTATCCGGCACGCCATCCACTGCCTCGACCACGGTTCCCGGGGCGGGAGCAAGCACCGGCTTTCCCCATGCGTAATAATCTTGATTTTGCTTTCCTTCACCGCGATGCGTGGAACCCTGCTTCACGATGAGAAAGTCATAAGCGTGGCGCTGATCACGAGCATTCACATGATAGTTTTGCTGGAGGGTGTCCCCGCCCCAAAACACGTACCAACGGCCTTGGAAGGGCAGGCGAAGGCGGTTCTTTGTGCGGTATCCCGCCTTTGGATCTGGAGGCACCGGGCCCGCCGGGCGCAGAAACAGCCCGGCGATATGGCCCTCGTCATCGAAGGATGCTTGGATCTGGAGCTGCCGATCGCCCCAGGGGTGCACCGCGGTGTAAACGCCGTACTGTTGCACGCGACTTGCCTCTTCGTGGGTGCGGGAACCGATGGGACCATAGGCGAGGACATCTTTGAGGATTTGGCTCAGGCGCTCTTCCGACACGGCCGCGCGCATCTGGGCGCCAAAAAGCACGTAGAGCCCATGAGCATCACCGTGCAGACACAGATCGTCCGCATTGCGTCCCCACTCAAGCGTGCGCGTGGAATCATCATGTTCTGCAGGTGCCTGAGCTAGGGCGCACGACCCCACGTACGTGAGGAGTGCCGCGGCCCACACTGTGAAACATATAGGAACGCCTCTCAGCCTCCTCATGATCGTCCCTGGGCGATACCTAAGCGGTGATCCGCTCCAATCCGTGTAGATAGGGGCGGAGGACTTCCGGCACGGTTACCGAGCCGTCCTCATTTTGGTAGTTTTCTAGGATCGCGATGAGCGTGCGGGGAAGGGCGAGCCCCGATCCATTGAGGGTATGCACGAATTCCACGCGCCCTGCCTCATTCCGAAAGCGTATCCCTGCGCGGCGCGCCTGGAAATCCCGGAAGTTGGAACATGAAGACACCTCCAACCATTCCCCCTGCCCTGGGGCATCTCCGCAGCCCGGCGCCCATACTTCCACGTCATACTTCTCCGCTGCCGAGAAAGAAAGGTCTCCCGTGCACATTCGGACTACTCGATGCGGCAATCCCAATAGGCGGCACACGTCCTCCGCGTCATTCAGCAAAGAGAGCAGTTCCGCATCCGAGTGCTCCGGTCGAACGAACTTGACCATTTCCACCTTATCGAATTGGTGCCCACGCTTGATGCCGCGAACGTCCCTTCCTGCAGACATCTTCTCGCGGCGAAAGCAGGGCGTGTAGGCCACGTAGCGGATGGGCAGCATCGCCGCATCTAAGATTTCCTCGCGGTGGATGTTCGTTACCGGGACCTCCGCCGTGGGAATAAGCCATAGATCCTCTTCAATATCCCGGTACAGGTTGTCGCCAAATTTGGGCAGGTTGCCCGTTCCAACGAGGCATTCCCCGCGCACAAGGAAGGGCGGATATACTTCGGTGTAGCCATGTTGCGTGATGTGCAGATCCAGAAACCAGGCGATGAGGGCTCGCTGCAGCGCGGCGCCCGCCCCCCGAAGGATGTAGAAGCGGGACCCACTGATCTTAACCCCGCGTTCGATATCCAGGATGCCCAGGCGTGCACCGATCTCCCAATGGGGTTTAGGCTCGAAGGGGAAGCTACGCAGTTCTCCTTCCGTGCGAACCACTATGTTATCCGCCTCGCTGCGACCATAGGGAACGCCGGGAGCGGGCAGATTGGGAATGGTAAGCATAAGTTCATGCTGGCGCGCCGCCACGGAGGAGAGGCGAGCCTCCAGGTGAGAGATCCTCTCGCCAAGCTGCCGCATTTGTTCCTTTAGCGCTTCGCGTTCCGCGGGGTCCTTCGTAGCGCCCACCTGTTTACTACCCACGTTGCGCTGGTTCCTAAGGGTGCCCAGCTCCGTCTCGATCTGCCGGCGCTCCGCATCAAACGCGAGCACTTGATCCACCAAACTAGGATCGGCACCTACTTTGCTTAGCCCTTCTTTGACCGTATCGGGGTGCTCGCGGATCAATCGAATATCAAGCATGCTCTATCCTCAAACAGCACGGGGGAATTGTCTGATTGCAATTCTGCACGGCACCGGTGCATTCCTGCCGGGAGCGGCACCGGGGAGGAAACGCGCGGTACCGGTAGCGGTTGCCGGGCCGGTACGGACATGCGCTTGACGGCGTACCGTCGCTCCATGATGCAGATGGAGCGGGCGGCGCCGGCCCCCGCAAATTCCATATTATGCCCCGCAAGACACCTAGTGTGTTTACCGGAATTGTGAATATACACACACGATTGCACTGGACCTGCAGGAACAAAGAATACCTCTAGAGAATAGGGAATCACCTCCATGTAAAGGATGGACCGTCGCAGCGGCTATGGGAAGGGGGGCATTTTCATGCGCCGGGCGGAGCGTAGATCATTAGCGATTATGTGGTTCTTGTTTGTGGCGGTGTGCGCGGCTACACATGCGCAAACGCCCCCGCGGGTTCGGGATGTGGACGCTTCGCCCATCATCACCCAGATACAAACCGCTGCTCGCGACGCCGGGTGTGACGTCAATCACTGCGGGCTGGACATCGTTCTTGCGTTCGCCACCAGTCATTTTGGATCGGATCCTGGGCACGCTGAAGGCATGCGCCAGCTCGCCCTAGATTTTCTTCGCCGGTTCTCTGCCCAGGGCGATCGCGTAGCCGTCGCGGGCTGGGAGATGGACCTCTGGTCCTGGGCGGGGCCTGTGACGCTTGTTGGGGGTACACCTGCCGAACGCGCGAATGCGGTGGCACCGCTGTTGCCACGTACGCCGCGGGCGGGCTCCATAGGTGGGCATGACACGGAACGGAGTATCTGCTCCATTTGGCAGCGAGCGCGGGCTACGCTGGACCCCTCCTCCTGCGTAATTGTGCTGTTTACCAGCCACCAGGCGAGCATGTTGCCGCCGACCGGGGATCATGAGACTCTGTTAGGAGCGAACGCGCCGAAGTACACAGCGACGCTACAAGAGCTAACGCGCCTGCCGGCATGCGTCGTAGGCTTTTCCGTTACGAAGCTGGAGAACAGCTCCCTTTGGGTGCCCCGGCGGGCCGACATCATCGTATTGATTCCCCGTAAGCTCACCGGCGGCCAGCGCATACCGGGCCGGCCCGGCGAACCAGTCCCCGTTCGTCCCACACCAAATGGAGATGGGCACCCGCCCCGCTTATACCTGTTGCTGGCGATTGCGGCTGCGGTGCTCTTGGTGGTGGGCGCGTTGGTGTGGGCGATGCGGCGGCTGGGCGAACGACCGCGGGCAACGCAAGCGCCGGCCGCAGGGGGACTCATGTTGGTGGTGGGAGACAAGGAGATCCCGCTGAAAGCCCCACGGGCAAAGACGCCCACCACGCTAGTGGAGATCGTACAAGAGGGAGGAACCGGCAACACCGAACGGACGGTCGCGGCGACAACCATGAGCGGCACCCCGGATGGGAGTCATCTGGCGGATATCGTGCTAACGCGCAGGGGGATCCTCCTGCGATGGGACGAGGTCGGCGGTGTTTATTTGTCGTTGAACGGGGAGCCTCAAACAGGAGGTGAATACGTTCTGGAGGAGCTTGCACCGGACACGACTTATTCGTGCACATTCCTGCGGTCTTGTCCGGATTTCCGACCTCCGTATATGGGGCTGACTGAGGTCAGGTTCGCGGAGGTCCACCCGAAGTCTGACGATAAGGCCGCGCCGGACGCCGGGTCGTAAGGCGCCGCAAGGCACTTGGCAGAAAGGAGAATGCTTCAAATGGCTCTGAGGTTCAAGAAAACCCTGGTGATTGGCCTCGGTACAAGCGGCAAGG
>Ga0078972_1002597_pt1 | contig 59031 bp, 65 predicted proteins | sample YelNatPaOPGAMG01_FD_67568 | JGI IMG/M metagenome (GOLD analysis project Ga0078972, IMG submission 67568) | Hot spring thermophilic microbial communities from Obsidian Pool, Yellowstone National Park, USA - OP-RAMG-01 (SPADES assembly) (version 2) | ecosystem: Environmental > Aquatic > Thermal...
GTAAATCTGGTAAAAGCGTTATTTTATGAGGTTTAAATTTGATAAATAACGATAACATTGATGAAGTAATCTCGCTGGTTAAAAAACAAATTGAAAAGTTTAAAGCACCTTATGTAACTCGGATATCAAGCGAAAAAAATCCATTTAAAATTCTTGTTTCCACAATTCTCAGCTCGAGAACAAAAGATGAAATAACAAAACAGGCTTCTCAAAGATTATTTTTAAAAGTAAAAAACCCTGATGATTTAATTAAGCTTTCAATAAAAGAGATAGAAAAATTGATTTATCCAGTTGGATTTTATAGAGTTAAAGCTAGAAACTTGAAGAAGCTAGCTGAAGTATTGATTAAGGATTATAATGGTAAAGTTCCAAATTCAATAGATGAATTAGTTAAGCTGCCAGGAGTTGGAAGAAAAACAGCGAATCTTGTTGTAACTCTTGGATTTAATAAATATGGTATATGCGTAGATACCCATGTTCATAGAATTGTTAATAGATGGGGCTACATTAAAACGAAGACTCCTGAAGAAACAGAATATGCTTTAAGAAGGGAGCTCCCAAGAAACTATTGGAAAAAAATAAATTCTATACTAGTTGTTTTTGGCCAAAACATATGTACACCAATCTTCCCAAAATGCTCCTCTTGCAACTTAAACAATATTTGCCCAAAAAATAATGTTAAAAGGTTTAAATGAAGCAAATTTTATAATGTGGATTTAGACTTCCAAGTTATAGCTAAAAGCCCTCCTATTACACCAAGAATTAAACCGATCCCATATCCCCCCATTCCACCAAAAATACTAAGCACCGAAAATATAAGAATTAATGTTCCCCATTTTACATGATTTTCAGGCTCTGAATTAAGCATTATTGAGCTAATAACAACAATAATTCCAGAGATTAAACCAAAGATTCCTAATCCTATGGAGAACATAGGCATAAACAACCATGGTCTCCATGAATACCATAACCCCCCTCCCCCCATCATTCCACACCATGGGCCTGGAGCTGAAAATATATTCCATGCTCCACCCATAATAATTACAGTTAATCCGCCGAAAATTATGAAGAGTCCACTTAATAATGAAGTTATAAACGCGCTTGTTGGTTTTTCTTCTTTAGACGTTCCTCCCCCCTCCTATAGAAAAAATATTGATTTTTAAATTAATGTTTAACAGCATCCACCATGAATATTATTATGAGTTTTAGAAACTGAAACTTGTTTTTCACGTGCATACTGTTCAGCATGCTCTTCTGAACAAAAATATTTACCGAATCTAACCACGCTTCCCCCCTTCTTTAATTGAACTCCACAAATTTCACAATATTTTCTAAACATTTTTACCACTGCATGATTAAAAGCAAAAAGAATTAATTAACTTTATGATTTTCAAATGTAAAGATTGTGTTATAAAAAGATTGAATATGTGATTATTTAATTGAGGTTATTTTTATTTACAAAAAGCTTATATTAACCTATAATTTACACCGTTATAGTTAGTGTATATTGATTGAGTTTGAGTTAAAAATGCCCCTTAAACTTGATGAGTTAGATGTTAAAATATTAAAAGCGCTTTATGATGATGGAAGAAAATCCTATAGAGAAATAGCAAAAATTATCGGTGTAAGTGCCCCCAACCGTTGAAGCTAGATTAAAAAGAATAATGAATGCTGGTTTAATAACTAAAATTGCACCCATTTTTAACATCGAGAAATTAAATAAAGCTATTAATATGCTGGTTTTATTAAAAGTTGAAGAATCCAAATTAGTTAATGTAGCTTCAGAGCTTACGAAGCTTCCTGAAGTGAAGAGCGTCTTCATAATAACTGGAGAAAGTAATCTTCTCATTAGAATAGCAGCAAGCAGTCAAGATAAAATTCAAAAATTAATTTATGAAAAAATAGCCTTAATGAATGGAGTAATAATAACCTCCACTCAACTTGTAATTAAAAATCTCAAAGATGATCAGGGTGTTGTAATTGAACCTGAAGTTGGAGTAAGATTAGCCTGCGATTATTGCGGTAAATTAATTGAAGGTGAACCTTTAATTCTTAAACTTCAAGATGGGGAAAGATTTCTTTGTTGCAAAACCTGTCTTTCAGCATATAAAGAAAAATATGGAACAAGATTAAAATTTTAGAGAATCTTATCCTTATCTTTTATAGCAATAAAAGCTTATTTTAATTAAAAGGTTAAAAAAGCTTTACGTTCGTAAAGAACAAAATTTTTAATTATGTTTTAAATTCTTTAAAGGGGGTGAAAAATTGCCTTTGAAACGAATGCTTGCAATTATTCTATTAATAATTGGAGTAACTAGCTTTATAACACTTGTATTTTTCCCCATATTTATGTTAAAAAATGAATATGGATTTACCTTAAGTACATTAAATGATTATTATTTAGGGAAAACTTATATAACGATGGATGAAGCTGAGCAAATTGCCTTCACTTATTTAGAATCTTTAAAATCTTTAAATAGAAATCTTGCTATTAAAGAAATCATGGAGTTTGAATACAATTTTTACATAATTTACTTTGAAGAAGATACTGGAATAGGGGCTTTTGAAATGTTAATTTGGAAAACTAATGCTGTAAACAATATGATGATGAGGCATATGGGCTGGACAACAGCTGGAAAAATAACACCTGAACCTGGACCAAACATGATGTGGAATCTTAAATATGGTCATATGAATAGGATGATGAGATGGCAATATAATAATGCTTTAACAATCGATATGCCTATAAGCGAGGAGGAAGCAAAAAGTATTGGGCAACGCTATCTAAATCAATATTTCCCAGGATCAACAATAATGGAGACAACTAAATTTTATGGATACTACACTTTTGACTTTGGGAAAGATGATAAAATTTACGGCATGTTTAGTGTAAATGGCTATACAGGTCAAGTCTGGTATCATTCATGGCATGGGGCCTTCATTAATATGAGAGAGTATGAAGAGCACGAAGAGCATGAATGGTAAAGTTTAAAATGCTCGTAGCTAAATTTTATTCTATCCCTTATTCTTTCGGGGAACATTTAATATGAATTTTGCAAGCTTTATTTAAAAATAAAGGAGGATTTTAAAAATGGAAAGAACTTCTGCAATTGAAGTTTTAAAAAATGAGCATAGAGTTATAGAAAAAGCTTTGAAAATTCTAGAAAGAGCAATTAATAAACTTGAGAAAAATAATGAAGTTTCACTGAAAATTTTTGATGATCTTATCGATTTTATAAAGGTTTTTGCTGATAAATGTCATCATGGAAAAGAGGAGAATGTTCTATTTCCTACTCTAGAAGCTAAAGGTATTCCTAAAGAAGGGGGACCTATTGGGGTTATGCTTATGGAACATGAGGAGGGTCGAGGATATGTTAAAGCATTATCTGAATTTATTCAACAATATCATAGCGGTGACAAAACAGTTGTTAATGAGATTGTTACAAACGCATTAAATTACATAAATCTTCTTTCTCAACATATTCAAAAGGAGGATAACATATTGTATCCTATGGGGGAGGAATTTTTAAACGAAGATGATCATAAAGAATTGATTGAAAGATTTGAAAAAATTGAAGAGGAAAGAATTGGTTCTGGGAAGCATGAAGAGTATATTAAGCTTATAGAAAAGCTTGAAAAAGAATTTTAAAGATGTAATAAATATGAACATCAATATTAATGTATATGAAGAAAGAATTAAACGAATTCAAAATTTAATGAGGGAGTGGGGCATCGATTTACTGGCTGTGCTTGATAATGAAAATTATCAATATTTTACTGGAGAATTTAGAAGACAACCTAGACTTTATATACCTGCTGAAGGAGAGCCTATGCTTCTTGTTTTCAGGGGAGAAGCGGAAGAAGCTTCTAAAAATGTATGGATTAAAAATATAGTTAATTACAGCAATCTCCATGAAATGATGATGCATGTAATAAGCTATATTAAAGAGCATAACGTTAAAATGGTTGGTTTTGATCACGAATTTGCTTTGCCAGCCTTTTTGTTAGAAAGATTTAAAATGGCTAATCCAACTGTTAAAGTTGTTGATGCTCGAGAACTTTTTATGAGATTAAGAATGATAAAAACTAGCGAAGAGATAGAGGTGATTAGAAAAGCGCAAGAAATAGCAGTTTACGGAATTGAGGCCGCTAAAAAAATATTAAAGAATGGAGTAACAGAACTTGAAGTTACAGCTGAAATAGAATATGAAATGAGGAAAAAGGGTGCTGAAAGATTTGGTTTTCCAACATTTGTAAATTCTGGATATAGAACAAACTGTCTTCATGGATGGTCCTCTAGAAAAAAGATAGAAAAGGGTGAATTAGTATTAATAGATGTTGGCCCGGTTTATATGGGTTACAATGGTGATATGACGCGTATGTTTATTGTAGGTTCACCTAGCGAAAATCAAAAAAAGCTTGTTAAATTATATTTACAGGCTCGCCGAGAAGCTATAAATATGGCTAAACCAGGTATAATGATGAATGAACTTGATAATAAAGCAAACGAAATCATTGCTCAAGCAGGTTATGGAGAATATTATGTGCGCGGAATCGCTCATGGTATAGGATTAGCCTTTGAAGAAATGCCTTTTCCAACAATATTTCCAGAAGACAATATAGTTGAATTAAAAAGTAATATGACTATTTCGATTGGGCACTCCATACTTTCAATACCTAATTTTGGTGGAGCAAGAGTTGAAGATGTCTTTATTGTAACAGATCAAAGTGTTAAAATGCTTGTAGAATATGATGAGGAATTGATAGAGGTTGATTGATATGGATGTGGAAAAACTTACGCAAGAAGAAAAGAAGATTTTTGAAAAACTTAAAGAAGTTACAGATCCTGAATTTGGCCAATCAATTATCGAAAAAAATTTAGTAGACTCTATAAGGTTTAAAGATGGGATTACAGAAGTAACCTATCACTTAACAGTCCCATTCTGTCCAATGCCTTTTGCATTATACATAGGTAGACAAATAAGAAAAAGGGCGAAAGAAGTAAATGGGGTTAAAAAAGTTAAGGTTGAAGTAAAACAGCATCTGCAAATGGATGTAATCAATAGGATTTTAGAAAAGGAGGAAACTTAATGCCAAGTGCTGAAACTAAATTAGTTATTAATGCTTCACCATCTAAAATATGGGCATTTCTTAATGATTTTAAGAATATTGGTAAATGTCTTGGTGTTGTAGATGAAACAGAAAGAATTGATGAAAATCACGCTAAATGGTTTTTGAAAGATCAGCAAGCAAAAGTAACTAGAACTAAATGGGTTGAAGTTGAATTTACTGATCTAGAAAAAGATAAACGAATAGCTTGGAATGCTAAAGGAGAAAACTTAATTATTCAAGGGGAATGCGAATTAAAATCTAAAAATAGCTTAACTGAATGCAAGGTTAAATTAACATTTGAAGTTTTAGGGCTATTAGGTTCTATATTAAAACCAATGATATCTATAACTATAAACTCAAGGTTAGAAGGCTTTATTCAATGCTTGAAAGAAAATTTAGAAAAATTATGATTTTATCAAGCGTAATCCACAAATAAGTAAAAATTTAGTAAAGTTATGTGAATTTTGAATATTTAGCCCAGATAGCGCATGTACCCTCCATAGAAACCATACATGATCCTTTTGGTGCTTGAGGAGTGCAAGCCTTCATAAATAATGGGCATTCAGGAGGCTTTATTTTGCCAATTATAACTAAGTGGCAGCTGCATCCTGGAAGCAAATCTCTTGAAGGTTCAAGTTTAATTTCATATTTTAATCTAGCATCTAAATAAGAAAATTTTTCCCTTAGCCTTAAAGCAGACATAGGAACTTTTCCTAATCCTCTCCAAAACCCATCCGTTACTTCAAAAACGTCATTAATTAATTTTTGAGCTTTTAAATTCCCCTCCCATTTAACTGATCTTGAATATTCATTTTCCAGTCTCGCTTCTCTATGCGAAATCTGCCTTAAAAGAATAAGTAAAGCAAACAATACATCTAAAGGTTCGAATCCAGCTATAACAGTTGGCATTCTATAAACTTTAGGGAAAATCTCGTAAGGTTTTAACCCAATTATTGTTGAAACATGCCCTGGCGCTATGAAACCATCTATATGCAAATCGCCAACTCCAAGAAGAAGTTCCATAACTGGTGGAATAAGCCTATGAGAAACTAAAAAGCTTAAATTTTCAGGTGGACCTCTTGCAATTTCTAATGCTGTTGAAGGCGCGGTTGTTTCAAATCCAACAGCGAAAAAAACGAATTCTTCATTTGGGTTTTGTTTAGCTATGTTAACAGCATCTTTAACGCTATAAACAATTTTAACTTTTCCTCCTGAAGCTTTAGCTTGCATAAGAGAAATTTTAGAACCTGGAACCCTAACCATATCCCCAAAAGTTAAAACAGTCGCCTTATTTAACGCTAACCATATTGCTTCATCAATTTCTTTAGCTGGAACAATGCATACTGGGCATCCTGGACCTGCTATAACATCTATTTTTTCTGGAAGAAGAGATCTAATTCCATAATGCGTTATTACCCATTCATGAGTACCGCATACATGACAAAATTTAACTTCATATTTTTGCGTTAAATTTTTTATATGTTTTAAAGCTTCCTTAATTAAATTTGAATCTCTAAATTTTAATTGCGGCTCCATAAGCTTTCTTTCTCACTTAAAAATTTATGGAGATACAGCTAAAATTTCGCTCCATAACCTTAAAGTTTCTTCAGCATCTTCCTTATTTAAAACCTGAATTGCGTAACCTGCATGAACTAAAACATAATCTCCAACTTTAACATTAACTAGCGAAACATCAACCTCCCTAATAGTGTTTCCTCCAAAATCAACTTTAGCATTTGCTCCTGAAATGCTTAAAACCTTTGCTGGAATTGCTAGGCACATACCTTTTTAACTCCGTTAAAAATAAATAAAAATTTGTCTTTTATAAATTTTCCTTTATCGAATTTTCTTTTAATTTATAATTCCAGCTTTGAACAATATCCCAATAAGCGTCTGGATCAACTTCTCTTACAACTTCTCCATCAACATCTATAACGTAAACTGTATGTAAACGTGCGTTTCTTAATTCTTCTAAGCTTATTGGTGGATTCTTATAGTAAATATCGCATAAAGCTTTTATTTCATTTATTTCATTTAAGCTTCTATCTCTAGGCGGTTTAACAAATATTTTTGGAAAATTAAGCAAATGATAAGGTGGAACTCCCAAAGCAAATTTATCGGCAAAAACGCTATATCTAGCTATTTTGCTTGCTATTCTAGCTACACTATAAATTGAAGGATCTAAAGCGTGATCCGGAGGGATAAAACCTGTTTCCACCTCCACAATTAATACGCCTTCCCCCTTAACACCATAAATATCGCAAGTTAAATTTACGCCTAAGGGCTTTTCAACTTCAACATCATATCCTTCAATTATAAGGAATTTAGCGCAAAGAACCTCCATTACTGAGTGATTAATTTTAACTAATCCTTTAGCATGAAGCTCAATTAATTTTCTTTGAATGCGAATTAATTTCTTAAGAGTTTTTCTATCCAAATCTTTGCCTATTTTCCTTATAAAAAAACTTAAGTCTTGAGCGAATTTATTATCATTCTTCAATTTTATCGCCTAAATTAGAGTTAATGCTTCAATATTGTTGATAGAAAAATTTTTAAGCAAGACATTACCCTTAAATCTATCCTGCTTAAGCTGAAAGTATGCTTAAATGCTGAAATTTAGGTGAACGAACCGATCGTCCGAACCTGCATTAAACTGCGCCTAAAAACGTGGTTCCAATGCGGGGGAGGCAAATAGGGGGTTCACCTAAACTCAGCGTTTGGGCTTAGATCAGCTTAAGCATTTACTCATTTTTTAAATCTTGCTCACTTAAAGAAGTTACTGTATAATTTTTTAATTTTTAAAGTTTTAAAGCGAAAAAAGGTTTAAACCTGTAGTTTGATCAAAGCCTCTGTGAAGCTTGAAATTTTTAAATTCAATTAGAAACATTTCTGCGGAAAATATTTTTGTTCCTTCAGTTAAATGCCCTCCAAAAGCATTTCCTAACTCATCAGAAAAAGTTATATGCGCATGAACAATTTTTTCCCCATTAAGTTCTGCAGTATTGCCTATGCATGAAGTTATTTCTAAGGGTTTATCTATTGAAATTTCACGATAAACCTTATTTTTTTGATCGTAAAAACTGAATTTAGCTTTAGATACAGCACCTATAATCCAGAAAAAACCCGAATCAATTTTTTCAGCCACTTCCTTTACGGCATTTAAAAGATCGCTGTTAAAATCAAGTTTATAAATTGAAAATTCAGCTTCTTTAGGTTTAAAAATAATCATTTTTAAACACTTTTTTATGGGTATAAGTTTGTTTTGGAGCCGGGGGTGGGAATTGAACCCACATACTGCGGGTTTCTTCTTGTTCTGCAGCCCGCCGCCTGAACCATTCGGCCACCCCGGCCTCAATATTTTTTAAACAATAAAAACCTTATTAAAGTTTTTCAATATATTTTTCAGCTGAAATAGCTGCTTTAGCCCCTTCACCAACAGCTGTTGTTATTTGCCTCCATTTTTTAGATGTGCAATCCCCTGCTGCAAAAACGCCCTTAACGCTGGTTTCCATTTCCTCATTAACTTTAATATACCCTAATTCATCTTTTTCAACATCTATAAAGCCTGTATTAGGTTTTCGTCCAACCGCCATAAAAATTCCATCTATAGATTTAACTTTTTCTTCTCCAGTTTTAATGTTTTTAATAAGCATCGCCTCAACTTTATTTTTACCAATTATTTCTTGCACAATTGTATTCCATAAAATTGTTATTTTTGGATTTGATAAAACTTTTTCCTGATTTATTTTTTCTCCCCTAAACTTGTCTCTTCTATGGATTAAATAGACTTTCTTAGCTATTTTGCTTAGATATAAAGCTTCAATAAGCGCTGTATCTCCACCACCAATAACAGCTACTTCTTTTTCAGAGAAAAATGCTCCATCGCAGGTTGCGCAATATGAAACACCTTTTCCAATAAGCTCACTTTCGCCTTTAACATTAAGTTTAGCTGGCTCAGCTCCAGAAGCTATTATTAAAGCTTTCGCTGTTAAAGCTTCATTTTCATAAAACGCCTTTCTTTCTCCGCTTTTAACCTGCGTTACTTCACCAAATTTTATTTCAAGCCCAAATTTTTTAGCCTGCTCCTCCATTTTTTGAGCTAATTCAAAACCTTTAATCTCTGGGAAACCAGGGTAATTTTCAATAGCATCTGCAAGCAGCATTTGTCCTCCAATAACTGTTTTTTCTATAAGCAAAGCATTTAATTTAGCTCGTTTAACATAAATTCCAGCGGTTAAACCTGCCGGTCCACCGCCAATTATAATTACATCATAATCTTCCATTTTTTATTTTCCCCTTAAAAATTTAAGGGAATTTTGGAGTTAAAGCTTTATTTTTACATGCATCTACGCATCTAAAGCATAATATGCATTCTTGATGGTTAAACTTTCCCCATGGATAATCTAAAATTTTGATTTGCATGGGACAAGCTTTAACGCATTCAGGGCATTTTTCGCATTTAGTTAAACTTCTATTTAACCCTAAAAAACTAATTTTTCCAAATATACCCATTAAAGCTCCTACAGGACATATATATCTACACCAGAATAAGGGAATTTTATAAACGGCAGCAAAAAATAACCCGAGGATAAACATTTTAAAAGCTAATAATGAAATAAATGGAGTGTTAAACTCAAATTTATTAGTTATTGCTAAGGAAATTAAACGAGTCAAAGTACCGAATAAAATTTCATCTGGAGAAAAAATAAAGAATGGCCCTTTAGCGAAATCTCCTAAAGCTTCTCTATAAGAACTCCAAATGTTAAAGTGAACAGATAACCCAACTGTTCCAGAAACTAAAATTGTTAAAAATAAAATTATGAATTTTAATTTTACAGCCTGCTCATGAGTTTTAAATGAGATTTGAGTAATTTTTCCTTTAATTTCTAGAATCAATTCTTGAATAAACCCTATAGGACAAGCCCAACTGCATAAAGCTCTACCTATTAAAGCACCTAAAATGAAAATAGTCGCTATAGACAATAATGGGAGAATACCTTCGCTTGCTGCAACTTGAATTACATCATAAACTCCGTAAAAAGCGCTTATAGGAGAATTTATGCTAACTAAGACAGGCAGATGAAATGTTGAAGGTTTAATATTCCAATAAAATATTATTCGATTAAAGATTAAAGCGTTAAAAATGAAAAAGAAAATTAATTGAGATACTCTTCTTAAAGGCCAAATTTTAAACCTCAATTTTAAACCCTCCATTTTTATGGAGTTAAAGGCGTATAAGATTTAAGAAGCTCGCTTAACCTTTCGATTTGATTTAAATAAATTGCTAAAGTTAATAGAGTTAATCCTAAAGTTAAAATCCAAGAGGCTAAAATTCTTCTAACCAATTTTCTTCACCCTTAATGTTAAACGCTTTTTTAAAGCTTAATTAATATAAAAACTTTAAGTTTATTTTTTATGCGCTAAACCTTTAATCTCTTTTAAAGTTTTATATCCTTTTATACGCAGGTAATCTTTAATGCTTGAATTTAATTCTTTAAAAATTTTAAAACCTTTATATTTAATTCCTGTTCCAATTTGAACAGCTGAAGCTCCAGCTAAAAACATTTCTATAGCATCTTCCCAATTTAAAATGCCCCCACAACCAATAATTGGAATATTAACATTTTCATAAAGTTCATAAATGCATCTTAAAGCTATAGGTTTTATACATGGACCTGATAAACCACCTATTTTAACTGATAAAATAGGCTTCATTAAATCGATATTTAAAACCATAGCTTTAACAGTGTTTATAGCTGTAATTGCGTCAGCTCCTCCCTCTTCAGCAGCTTTTCCAACCTCTATAATGCTTGATACATTTGGAGAAAGTTTAGCAAAAACAGGCTTTTCAATTTCATCTTTTACAACTTTAACTATCTTTTTAACTTTGCGGGGATTTTGTCCTATTTCTATGCTTACCTCCTTAACTGTTGGGCATGAAAAATTCAATTCAACAGCATCAGCATATTCAGCTGCAATTTCTGCAGCTTTTACATATTCTTTTAAATTAAAGCCGTAAACACTAGCTATTAAGGGAATTTTAACACCTAATTTTTTAGCGGCATAAATTTCTTCAGAAACTTTTTTTATACCAGGATTTGGTAAACCCATAGCATTTAATAATCCATAAGGGAGCTCAACAATTGTTGGTCCTAAATAACCATTTCTAGGCTTTAAACTTGAGGATTTAGTTACAACTCCCCCAGCCTCGCTTTCTTCAGCCCTTTTAAATGAATATTTTGAATAACCTGAAACTCCAGAAGCCAAAATTAAAGGCGAATTAAAATTTATTTTAGCTATCTCAATTGAAATATCAACCTTCATTTTAATTCTTCCCAACCATTAAAAAGTATAACTTAAGTAAAGCAAAACCTTATAGTTAAATAATTGTTTTTAATGTTTAAAGATTAAAAGAAGGAAGATAAAAATGCATGTTTATATTATAGATTGCGCGCTTGGAATTTTTGCGGTAAACGAAAAAAGTGAAATTTTGGATAAACTTTTGTTTAATTCCCCCTTAGAAGCAGCTAAGTCTTTAACCGAAATTAATGAGGGAAATCTTCCATCTAACCTTTCTTCATTCTTTAAAAAATTTTCAAGCAAAAAATTTGAAAGAATCATTTTAGATAATGAAGGTTTAGCTAAAGCTTTAAAATCTAAATTAAAAATTGAGCTTCAAAAACCATGCTTAATGGCTGATGAGTTTAGGCGAAACTTAACCTCTACAGCTTTAAATCTTAAGATTTTAAAGAGTAAGGAAGAAGCTGAAAACTTTTTTAGAGAGGTAGCTGTTCAAATAGCAAGAGAACAACTTAAAGTTGCTTCAGCTAAAAAAGATCTTTATGCTATTCAAATTTCAAGAGCCTTAGAAGATATGGATAAAACTTTAAATTTGTTTTCTGGAAGAATACGAGAATGGTATGGGCTAATTTTTCCTGAATTGAATAGCTTAGTTGAATCTCATGAAGCTTATATTAAGCTTATAATTGAGTTAGGAAGCAAATCCAACTTCACATTAGATAATCTTTTAAAAGCTGGATGGCCTATTGAAAAAGCTGAACAAATTTCTAAGGCTGCAATCAATTCTATTGGAGCTGAAATTCAGGATATTAGCGTTTTAAAAAACTTTTGCTCTCAAACTTTAAATTTATTTAATTTGAGAAAACAAATGGAAAAACATTTATCTAAGCTTATGAATGAAATTGCTCCAAACCTAACAGAATTAATTGGTTCAACGCTTTCAGCTAAATTAATTTCTTTAGCTGGGGGATTAGAGAATTTAGCTAAAATGCCTGCAAGCACAATTCAAGTTTTAGGGGCTGAAAAAGCTCTTTTTAGAGCTTTAAAAACAGGCTCTAAACCTCCAAAGCATGGAGTTATATTTCAACATGTGCTTCTTCATCAATCGCCTAAATGGCAAAGAGGAAAAATAGCTAGGGCTATAGCTGGGAAAATAGCTATAGCGGCTCGTTTAGATACTTTTAAAGGAGAATTTAAAGCTGAAGAACTAAAGAAAGATCTTGAAGAAAGAATTAAAGAAATTAGAGAAAAATATAAAAAACCTATGAGGAAACCTCATGACAAGCGAAAAGGTTAAAATTCAAGTTAAATTTCCAGGAGTTTACACTTTAACTTTTGAGGATGGAAAAGAAAGCTTAGCTACAAAAAATTTAGCTTTAGGAAAAACAGTTTATGGCGAAAAATTAATTAAACATGAGGACGTGGAATATAGGCTTTGGGATCCTTATCGAAGCAAACTTGCTGCAGCAATTTTAAAAGGTTTATCCATTATGCCTATTAAACCCAATAGCATAATTCTTTATTTAGGTGCAGGTTCAGGAACAACGGTAAGTCATGTAAGCGATATTATAGATAAAAATGGAAAAGCTTACTGTGTTGAATTTGCTCCAAGAGTTATGAGAGAATTAATTAATAATGTTTGTGTTTATAGAAGCAATTTAATTCCTATATTTGCTGATGCTAGGTTTCCAGATAAATATCCTGTTTTAATACCTAAAACGGATGTTATTTATTGCGATGTCGCTCAACCAGATCAAACTAAAATTCTTTTAGATAATGCTGAACATTATTTAAAAGAGAATGGTTTTATTATGTTGGCTTTAAAAGCTAGAAGCATAGATGTAACAAAAGACCCCTCAGAAATATTTAAAAAAGAAATTGAGGTTTTAAAACTTAAATGTTTTAAAATTATTCAATCAATAAGGCTTGAACCTTATGAGAAGGATCATGCATTTATTTTAGGCTTTAAAAAAGTTATTTAAATTTTAATTGGAAAACTTCATCCCTTATTTTCTTAAGCGTTCTCCAAGATTTTCTAGCAATAGGCGGAAAACATCCATGATCTTTATACCATTTTTTAAGGAACTCTATTGTTTTAGGGTCTGATGGATAACCTGAATTATGAAGAATTACCCCACCTTCTCCTCCCAGAAAATTTTCAATAAATTTTCCTTTAGGTTTAACTTCTATATCATAAACTGGCTCAAACAATTTAGTATTCTCAATTTTAATAATCTTAACTAATTGAATATCTGAATTGAATAAATCAATAGTGAAATTTTCATATTTGATTAAAAACCTTTTTTGTCTTTTTTGTTCTTCCTTATAAAAAAGATTAAGCCAATTTTGATTTTCAAGCAATCTTTTGCTAAAAACTGTTTTAGCAGGATTTATACGGGAAGCTACAGCTATGTAATCCCCCATCCTCAAGTTTAAAGCTTTAACTTTTTCAAGTTTAAATCCAGATAATTTAAAAAGAATATGATTTAATGAAACTTTTACCTCTTGATTATTGCTTAAAGTTATTTTTAAAATTTTTTGAGGAGGCTGCTTAGTGAAATCTGTTATTTGAAAAAATTTAATTTTTAAAGTTTCAGGTTCAACTGAAAAAACGTAAAATTTTTCATTATTTAAGTTTTTAAGTTTATTTTCTACAAGCTTACCAATACTTATTAAATCTACTTCCCTTTTATCATTAACTATTAAAATTTTCTCAGAAAAAGGTAAAGAACCAAAATCTCCATAATCCCTTTTTAACTCCTTTATAACATTGTCTCTATGAACTTTAGCTAAAATGCTTGCAGCTGAAACAACAGAATATTTTTTATCAGCATGATGCTCTGAAATAATTTTTACTTGAAATGGAAGATTATTTAAAATTTGTTTAGCAAACCTAAATGGATTCACATCTGAAGCATCTACATAAGCTAAATTCGGTTTTAGGTTAATAATAATTTGAGCCATTCCTTTAGCTTCTAAGAAATTCAGCTTCTCCAACTTTTTAGCTTTAAATACAACTTCATCTATTTCGTTTGGAGGAAACTCAATAAAACTATAATTGTTAACAGTTTTTTTTATAAGTTCGCTTAGCTTCTCTCTTGCTTTTGGAGAAAGAACTTTTGAATCCTTAACGCCTATCAAGGAAAGTTTTGAAATATCTTCTTCTTGAATTGCTACTCCAGCAATTACTAATGGACCTATAACTGGGCCTCTACCAGCATCATCTAAACCGGCTATAATCAATTTTCTTTCTCCATTAGCTTAATTTAAGCTTTCTTTAATTCAAATAAAATTTCCTTTAAAATTTCTTTAGGTATTTTATCCCTATTTTCTAAGGTAACCTCAAAAACCTTAAAGTTTTTAACTTTTTTCAAAAATTCATCTTTACTTTTATAATGAATTGTCGCTATTAAAGGTTTCTCGCTTTTAACCGCTTTTTCAACTGCTTTTTTAAATTCAAAACTGAAAAACTCCATTGGTCCAAGCTCATCTATTGCTATTAAATCTATATTAGGGTTATTTTCAGCTTCATTAATTGATGACACACCAATTTCAATTAAATCCTTTAAATTAACCTTATATTTTCCAAGTTTAGGTCCATCAGCTTGATTTACATGAGCTAACCAACCTTCTTTTTTTGATGTTAAATCTTTAATTTTAAAACCAACTCTAACATCTTTAACTCTAACTTCGCTGCTAATAAAACCTCCAACATTAAATCCCGCTTTCTTCAACTCCTCTATTAAATAAAGCATTACCGTTGTTTTTCCAACTCCTGGTTTACCAGTTAAAAATATTTTTTTAGTCAAGTTTAAAACCCTTTAATATTAATAAGCCTTTAAATAAAATTAAATGTTTTTGGAAGAAAAGAAAGATGAATGAAAAACTTTTTTTTGAGCAGGTTGTTGAAGGGAAAGTTAAAGTTTTAATTCCAAAATCTTCCTTAACTAATGAATCTTTAGTATTTTATAATCCAGTAATGGAGTTGAATAGGGATTTAACTATTGTTGCGATTGAAGCTTACGCAAAGTTGAGTGGTTGCAAAGCTTTTTCAGCTTGCGATGCTATGGCTGCTTCAGGAATAAGAGGGATAAGATTAGCTGTTGAAGTTGAAAATGTAGAAAAGAAAATTGTGTTAAATGATGTTCACCCTTTAGCCTATAGGATTATTCTTAAAAATATAAAGAAAAATAATGTTGAAAATATTTGCGAAGCCTTCAATATGGATGCTAACATGCTTTTAAGTTTATACGCTTCACCGAGAAGTAGGTTCACCTTTATAGATATAGATCCTTTCGGTTCACCTGCATCTTTTTTAGATTCAGCTTTAAGAGCTTTAAGAAGCGGTGGTTTAATTGCTTTAACAGCCACAGATGCGGCTCCTTTATGCGGTGTTCATCCCTACGCTGCTCTTAGAAAATATGGTGGGTTACCTTTAAGAACTGAATATTGCCATGAAATAGCTGTTAGACTTTTAATCGGTTGCTTAGTTTTTTCAGCTGCTAAACATGATATTAGCGTTAAACCAGTTTTCAGTTATGCTACTAACCATTATATTAGAGTTTATGCTTTATGTTATTATGGGGCTTCTTTAACTGATGAATCTATTAAAAAGCTTGGCGTAATAGCGCATTGCTTTAATTGCCTTAATAGATTATGCCTTCAAGGATTTTTCAATCTTCCAGTTAAATGCAATTTTTGCAATGAAAAATTAAGTTATGCAGGTCCATTATGGAGCAAAGAAATAATTGATAAAAGTTTTTGCGAAAAAATGCTTGAAGAGCTTAAAAATAAAAATTTTAAATTAAAACAAAAAGAGGAAAAACTTTTAGTTAAAATTATTGATGAAGCTGAGGCTCCATCCACCTATTATGTAATAGATAAGATTTGTGAAAAATTAAATATTCACTCAGTAAAAGTTGAGGATGTTATTTTGAAATTAAGGGCGAAAGGTTTTTCAGCTTTTAAAACACATTTTAAAGGTTCCGGTTTAAAAACAAACGCCTCTATAACCGAATTAAAAAATATTATAAAAGAGTTATCCAGTAAAATTTAAACATAAAATATAGATTTCTGAGCTTTCTTTTCTGCTCGCTAAAGGTTTAATCAATTTAACCTTCCTAAATTTATGTTTTAACTCTTCCTCAAACAACTTTAACTCCTTACTTTGAAGCATTTTAACAAGAAAGTTTCCCCCTTTCCTAAGGGTTTTCTCAGCTATTTCAAATGCTTTTTTAGCTAAGTAATATTGCCGATAAGCATCCAACTCAGAAACTCCAGAAAATTTTGGTGAAGCATCTGAAAGCACAGCATCTATTTTTTCACCATTTGTTAGTTCAAGAATTTTAAACACAGCATTTTCAGATGTTAAATCTAAAACTTCAGTTTTAACGTTACTTAAGTTAAAAGGCTTGATGGGTTTAATGTCTACTCCATAAATAAAACCTTCATCTCCAATTATTTTTTTAACCGCTTGAATCCACCCTCCTGGAGCTGCGCCTAAATCTAAAACTTTATCCCCCTTCTTTAGAAAAGGAAATTTTTCAGTTATTTGCAAAAGCTTAAAGGCTGCTCTACTTCTATAACCTAAATCAAAGGCTAATCTATGAAATTGATCTTTACGTCTTTTTTGAAGCCATATTTTACTTTTTTTAACCATTACTTTATGGATCTTGTTTCTCCTTTTTAAGAATCTCCATTAACCATTGAGTTAATTTTATGCATTTAATTGGAGAGTTTTCAGCTTCAGGTTCTAATTCACATTTATCTTCAAGATCGCAGAAAGCGCATGGTACATCAGCTATAGAATTTACTTTAGCAAGTTTATGCTTAACTATTATTCTATAAGTCCATTTACCTTCATAAAGTTCTTTTTTTCTTTCAATTAAACCTTTTTTTTCAAGTTTTAAAATAGCTCTTGAGCCATCTTTACTGTTTATATTGGCTTCTTTCCATAAATCTGCTTGTAAAATTCCTTTTTCTTGAGAATTTTTTAATACCTTTAATATTTCTTGTTCATTAGCATTTTTTCTAGGCATTTAAGTTCTCCTTGGTTAAGAAATTTTAGTTCCATTCGGAACATCTTTATCTATTGAAAGCAATGAAACTATGTTTCCTGCTACCGCAGCTAAAAGCATTCCTTCAGAAATTATTCCAGCAATTTTAGCTGGTTTTAAATTAGCTAAAAAAACTACTTTTTTTCCTTTAAGCTCTTCAGGAGTATAATACCCTACTAAACCTGAAATTGTTTGTTTTACGCCTAGCTCGCCTAAATCAACAAGAATTTTATATAGCTTTTTTGTTCCTTCAACACGCTCTACTGAAGTTACAGTTCCAACTCTCAAATCTATCTTTTGAAAATCGTTAATATCTGCTTGACTCAATTAAAAATTCACCGCCAGCAAACTTAATTTCATTGTTAACTTATATTATATCATTTTAAAATAAAAACCTTTTTAAAATTGTAACTTATAAAAATTGGTAAAACCTTTAAATATTCTATTTTCTTAAATAAATGTTAAAGTCCTTTGGATGAAGGTTGCCTGAAAGGGTGGAAACAATGAATCCAATGAAATGGGGTAGCAGTCGAGGAGGAAACGCCTTGGCAAGACATCTTGAGGGGAGTGGCATAAAACCATCTCTAAACGCTGGGGCCTCAGCAACGCCTCCACTACCCGGCATCCAAGATCTAATAGAGATGCTCGACTTTAATCAGGGATAGCTCCCATGCGCAAAAGAGGCGTTTAATGCTTGAAAAAAATTGAAGAAGCAGAGGTAATTTTTCAACCTTTAGGCAGAAGATTCATTATTCCTATTGGAGAATCCTTATATTTAGCAGCTAAAGCTGCAAATGTGGAAAGTTTATGCGGTGGAAGAGGTTTATGTGGCAAATGCCGAATAATAATTAAAGAAGGAAAAAGCCTTATTTCTTCGCCTTCCGTTTCTGAAGAAAAATTTCTTTCAAAGGAAGAATTTATTAAAGGGTATAGATTAGCTTGTCAAGCTGTTGTGGTTAATGCTGGAAAAATTATAGTGGAGATACCTTTTGAAAGCAGAGTTGGAAAACAAAAATTAGCTGTTTTAGGCATGGAAGCTAAAGTAGAATTAAACCCTTATATTAAAAAATATTTTCTTGAGGTTCCATCTCCAACATTAAAGGATTTTAAACCAGATTTTGAAAGAATAATTGAAGCTTTAAAGCTTAAATATGATTTAAATATACGGCGCATAAACTATTATGCTTTAAAAAAATTACCTATGACTCTTCGGAGCAGCGAATTTAAAGTTACTTTAGTTATTAAAGCTGAAAAAGAAATAATTGATGTTGAAGAAGAGAATAAAGAGAAAGAGCTTTATGGGTTTGCTGTTGATATTGGAACAACTAAAGTTGCAGGTTACTTAATGGATTTAAATAATGGTAAAGTTGTTGCTACAGTTTCAATGATGAACCCCCAAATACCATATGGAGAAGATGTTATTTCTAGAATTTCATATGCTTCAAAAAATCCTTTAAACCTTGAAGCTTTGCATAAAACCATAATTGATGGGGTTAATCAGCTTATAAAGGAAGCTTGCGATAAAACAAATATAGATTCAAAATCAATTTATGAGTTGGTTATTGTTGGCAATACTGTTATGCATCATTTATTTTTTAATATTAATCCTAAATTTTTGGGTTCATCACCTTACGTTCCAACCTTAAAAAGCTCCTTTTACGTTAAAAGCAAAGAAATAGGCGTAGGTATTCATCCAGAAGCTGAAGTTTATTCTCTTCCTTTAATAGCGGGTTTTGTTGGAGCTGATGCGGTAGCAGATATTTTAGCTACTGAAATTTATAAGCTTAAAGAGAAAGCTTTATTGATAGATATAGGAACTAACACGGAAATAATTTTAAGCAATGGTTCAAAATTAATTTGCTGCTCTACAGCTTCAGGTCCAGCTTTTGAAGGTGCTCATATAACTCATGGAATGAGAGCTGCAACAGGCGCTATAGAAAAAGTTTGGATAAACCCTGAAGATTTAAACCCAACCTATAAAACTGTTGATGATGAAGAACCCAGAGGAATATGCGGTTCAGGAATAGTAGATGCTATAAGCGAAATGCTTAAAGCTAAAATTATAGATTTTAACGGAAGAATAAAAACTGAAATTAATAATTCAAGAATTAGAAAAAACAACAATACAATTGAATATGTAATAGCTTGGAAAGAAGAAACAGCTATTAATAAGGATATAACCATAACCCAAAAGGATATATTTGAAATTCAATTAGCTAAAGCCGCTATTTACACTGGAATATCCATTTTAATGAATAAATTTAATGTTGAACCTAAAGAGTTATCAAAAGTTTTTATTGCGGGAGCTTTTGGGCTTTATTTAAATTCTGAAAGCGCAAAAACAATTGGTATGATTCCAGATATTCCTTTAAACAAAATAATTTTTGCAGGAAATACAGCTGGTTCAGGAGCTAGAATGGCTTTAACATCGAAAAAAATTAGGGATGAAGCAGAAAACCTCGTTAACGAAATAAAATATATAGAGTTAGCGGCTGAACCAAACTTTGAACATGAATTTGCTTCAGCCTTAAGGTTGCCTCATAAAAATGTTAATTTATTTCCATCAGTTAGAAAAATCTTAAACTTCTAATTTAAACTTTAATTTAAGTTAATGTTCTACAATATTTATTCTCTCTTTTTAGCCAGTAAACCTTCAGCATTAGGATTTACTAAAACAATAATAGAAACGGTAATAACAATACCAGTTAAACTTAAGATAAATGTGGAAGGACATATAGTAGTCCCTCTTTAATGGTTTCTCTCCCTCATCATACTTGTCAATTTTTGCTTTATATCTTTAGGCAGAGGCTCAGGTTCATGCTCTTAATCTTTTGAATTTTCTCTCTAGCTCTAGTTAACATATCCTTTGCTCCATCAACCTTCCAAAACTCATGCCTTCTTCCATCACCTCAAGTGCTAACTTCATCATCAATTATTTAATAACCTCTTAATTCTAAGCGCCACTTTAAACACTTCATCATCAATTAACAATTGAATTTAATGTTATATGGCTAGTAACTTCTTTAAAAAGAAAATCTTTAAATAAGAATTGATGTGTATTAAAAGAGTAACTAGAAGAGTGGTGAAATGTTTATGTCTGAGGGTATTTTTGATGAGATCAGTGAGGCTATTCAAAGTTTTGAGGAAGAAAAAGTTTTGAATGCTGTTAAAAAAGCTTTAAGCTTAGGTGTTGACCCTTCAGAGATTATTGAGAAAGGTATAGCTAAGGGTTTAAGGGTTGTAGGAGATAAATATGAGCGGGGAGAGCTTTTCTTGATGCATTTAGTAGCTGCTGCGGAGCCTGCTCAAAAAGCTGTTAAGGAATTGCTTGAACCTGAAATTAAAAAGAAAGCTGGAGAAAGAAAAAGCTTAGGTAAAGTTGTTATAGGCACTGTGCAAGGCGATATTCATGATATTGGTAAAAACATTGTGGCTTCAATGCTTTTTGCAGCCGGATTTGATGTAATAGATTTAGGTAAAGATGTTCCAGCTGAAGAATTCGCTAAAAAAGCTAAGGAATTAAACGCTAACATTGTAGGTGCAAGCGCTTTATTAAGCACAACGCTTCCAGTTCAAAAAGAAATAGTTGAAGCTTTAAAGGCTATGGGAATAAGAGATAAAGTTAAAGTTATTTTCGGTGGAGCACCCTGCACACCTGAATGGGTTGAAGAAATAGGCGGAGACGGCTACGCTGAAAACGCTATAGAAGCCATTAAAGTCGCTAAAAGATTAATAGGCGTTAAAGATTAAAAAGAGAGGAGAAAATTTGATTCAAAGAGGATTTAAAGGTTTGTGGCGGATTCTTTCAGATGATGAAGCTAGAAGCATGCATATAGCTGCTTTAGAAATTTTAGAGAAAACAGGAATGTTTTCAGAATCTGAAAAAATAATTAAAGTATTTAAGGATGCTGGAGCTAAAATTGAAGGGAAAAAGATTAAAATTCCCCAGAATTTAGTGCAGGAAGCCTTAGTAAAAGCTCCTAAAACAGTTATTATTTACGGAAGAAACCCCAAAAACAGCATCCTCCTCGAAGGTAGCAGAGTATACTTTGGTTTAGGCGGAACACCCACGCCTTATATAAGGGATGTTGAAACTGGAGAATTTAGAAGGCCTGGCAAAAAGGATGTTGAAGAATGCACTAGGCTTGGAGATGCTTTACCAAATTTAAAATTTATAATGACTATAGCTGGAGCTTTTGATGTACCATATGAAGTTGAATACATTCATGAATTTGATGCATTATTTAATAATACTTCAAAACCTATAGTTTTTGCTACTCCAGGAGAAGATGCTGCAAAAAGAGTTTTAGAAATGGCTTCAGTTATTGTTGGTGGAATGAGTGAATTAAGCAAAAAACCTATTTTAGGCGTTTATTGTGAAACAGCTTCACCCCTTCAATTTACAACTCCAAATGAAAACATTATTGTTTTAGCTAAAGCTAAGGTTCCAATAGTTTTGGGTCCTATGCCTATGACCGGCTCTACCGCTCCCGTAACTGTAGCTGGATGCGCTTTAATAGGAACATGCGAAAATTTAGCTGCTATAACCTTAGCTCAATTAGTTAACCCTGGTGCTCCAGTAATTTATGCGGGTTGGGGAACCGCTATGGATCCGATAACAAGCCGTTGTGCTTATGGAGCTCCAGAGTTTGCTCTTGGAACAGATGCTATTAATGCTTCAATGGCGCATTACTATGGTTTACCTTGCTATGGTTTTGGAGGCTGCTCTGATTCTAAGGCGCCTGATGCTCAAGCTGGGGCTGAAGTAATGATGAATGGTTTAATAGCAGGTTTATCAGGGGTAAATTTAATTCATGATTGCGGTTATTTAGCTGGTGGAAGCGTAGGTTCAATGGAAATGGCTGTTATATGCAATGAAATCGCTGGAATGGTTTATAGAATAGTTAAAGGGGTTTCAGTTGATGATGAATCCTTAGCTGTTGATGTAATTCATGAGGTTGGTCCTGGAGGACACTTTTTATCGCATAAACATACTTTAGCTCATGTAAAAGATGAAATATATATTCCATGGCTTTTCGATAGAAAATCTGAGGTTACATGGGTTAAAGCTGGAAAAAAAGATATAAGCGTTATAGCTAGGGAAAGAGTTAAAAAGATTCTTAAAGAGCATGAGCCGGAGCCTTTACCAAAAGATGTTAAAGAAAAACTTTCGGAAATAGTTAAGAAAGCTGAAAAGGAATTGGTTAAAACCCGATAAAAATCTATTTTTAATAGGTTTTAAACCCACTTTTTATTTTTTAAAAATAAAAAAGGGAGGAGTTTTATAGCGGCGGTATTTCCTTATATGCCCAAAGAATATCCATACCTTCTTTCTTTAATCTATAGTATCTTATCACGTTAAAGATTATTATTCCAGTTATAAAGAAGCTTAAGAACCAGCCTACTGTAAGCCCGCTTATATAGCCTCCAACAGCCGGGAATAAATAGGTTGAAGTTATCATCCAAAGCAAGTAGCCTAACGTAATGCATCCTATAAGCGTTACTCCTGGAATTGGACCTACACGGAAATTCACTAGTTTAGGTGCCCTTGAAAACTCTTCTTTTCTAACGAATGGATAAATTATTGCTGCTGAAACAGGTATTAACTGCACAAGGCAAGCGTATAAAACGAAGTTGAATTGAACAAATATAACTGTGTATACGCTTAAAGCCACACCTATTGCAGCTATTATTGCGCATAAAGTCATCGCAACCACCGGGCTTGTAAGCTTTGGATGAACAGAAGCGATTTTTTCAGGTAATGCTCTATCAAACGCCATAGCAAAGAATATCCGACTATTATAAAAGAAATAGGTCATCGCTAAATTAACAAGCGTATAAACGAAAGCAAACATTATTATAAAAACTGGAACTGGATGAGGCCACAAAATATTTGCATAAAATGTTGAAAATGGAAGAGCCCAAACATCAGTATTATAGTATAAATAGCCTTCAGCAGCCATCCACTCAAGCGACATAAGTCTTGGATACATTAATGCGGCTCCAAGCGTGAAAATCGCCCAAGTAACTATTAAGGAGGAAATGTTGCCTATTATAAGGGTTCTAGGCGCCTCTTTTAATTCTCCAGCAAAAAAGTTCGGTATATAATAGCCATAGTAAATCCAAAAGCCCATTATTAAACCAGCTAAAGTCATAACCCACCATGGTGTGGGACCATAAGTTAATCCATGTTGTTGAGCAAGAGGGATAACCTGATCATACGGTATTTCTGCAAATTTATTCCATGCAGCTACAAAAGTTTCATGAGTTCCCATTAAGTAGGATATATACATTAGGATCCATGCAAGAACTCCTAAAAAGAATCCTGTGTTAAGTATTCTAACAATTATTTTTGTCGGTAGAATCATACAAACATACGTTACTATAACGAAGATTAAACCAATCGCTAGGACTCCTATTGGAGAGGAAACCCAGTTTGACCAATCTAGAAAATACGGCACATCAAATATCTTTCCCCAACTCCATAAGAAGCTGGGTAAAACAGCTGAGGGGATCCATGCTATAAGGGCGCCAGCAGTTAAGCTTGTGAAAACTGTAAACATAAAGCTTGCTCCAAACTGAAGCATTGGGTTAATTACTCTACTTCCTAAAACATAATCAGCACCTGAACGGGGATAGATAGACCCTATTTGAGCATAAGTGGTTGCATGAAATAAGCAGAAAATCATTGAAATTGTTAATACAGCTATTAAATCGGAGCCTGGCCAAAGCCATGGGACCCAAGCATAAGGAATTAAACCGGATGAGGATAAGCTAATGCAATGAACACCAAAAACCATAGCAGCGAAAGGACCTATTATCCTAGTTAACCCTGATGTTCTTCTTACGAAAAGCTTTTTTTCCTCACTCATTTTTATTTTTCCCTCAAAAGAAATTTTTACTTGAAATCTATATATAAGACTTACGGTGTGTTCATCAAGATATTACCTTATTTAAGTAGAATATATGATTAATGAAATAATTACCCCGTCATCAACATATAGCCTTTTACTTTATTGGAATCTATATTTATTAAGGCCCCATGAAATATTCCTTCTCCATATTCGCTTCCAGGATTGAAACACATGGTTCTACCAATTTTATCGAAGGCTCTGCTTTCATGTATATGCCCATGCAATCCCAATAAGGGTTGATGTTTTTCTATAGCTTTTCTTACAGCCATGCTTCCAGCTGGAATCATAACTACATGTCCCCCTTCAATCACGATTTGAAGTTTTTCATCCAATTTTGGAGCTTGATCAAGTTTTGTTCCATATGGGGGTACATGAAAACAGAATATTGCTGTTTCCATATTTTCAATTTTCGCTACCATATCCTCTATCTTTTTTTCAAGCTCGTTTTCTTCAATATCTCTTGGGCATCTCCAAGGAGTTATATTAGCGTAACCTGTGCTTATCATTTCATGTTCTTCATCTATATAAAGACATTTTCCTTCAGGATTAACTACATAATCTGATTCCCCTATAACAGCATCTATCTCAAATATATCATCATTTCCTGGCAGCATATAAAATTTAACTTTTTCATTTTTAAATGTTTTTTCAGCTAAAGAAACCCATTCCCTAATTCTTTGAATCATTAATTTAGTAAATGTTTCCGTTAAAACTTTTTCATTATTCGATAAAGCTTTATATTCTTCTTTTGAAAGCTTAATTGAATAAAATCCAGCTGCAGCTATTTTATCTTCTAAATTTTTTAATTCCTGTTCTCCTTTAGCAGTCTGTTCAACACCAAATAATTCAGCTTTATAGGATTTATCATCTTGCTCTATAATTGGCACTATGCCTTTACCTGTTATATCTCCACCTATTATAAGCGTATTAGCTTTATAAATTCTTGAAGCGTTTAAAAATTTTCTAAAACAAATATTTGAGCCATGCAAATCTGTTGTGAATAAAATCCTGTTTTGCACCATTTATTTCACCTCTTTTTACTCTATTTTTACACCTTCTTTTGGATCTTTAACTTTTTCTCTAAACTTTTCCTTAATTTTTTTGTAAACTAGTCCCATTTCCCCACTCCCTATAATTCTTCCACTTACCTCTACAATTGGTACAACTTCAGCCCCCGTTCCAGTCACGAATACTTCATCTGCAGTATACAATTCATGAATTGTTATATCTCTTTCTTTTACTTCGTAGCCCAACTCCTTTGCTATTTCTATTACCACATCTCTAGTTATTCCCTTTAGTATTCCAGCTGTTGGAGGAGGCGTAATAACTTCATTCCCTTTTACAATAAAGATGTTTTCTGTTGAAGCTTCAGCTACGTAACCTTCTTGATTTAACATTATACCCTCCTCTACTCCAGCTTCTAGAGCCTCTATTTTGGCGAGGATATTGTTAAGGTAATTAAGGGATTTTACTCTAGGATCTAAAGCCCATCTTGGAACTCTTCTTAAAGATGAAACTATTGCTTTTACAGGTTTTTCTTCTCCAAACAATGGTTTTCTAGGTTCAGCTATAACAATAATTGTTGGTTTTTCGCAGTTTCTAGGATCAACCCCCATAGGTCCTTTACCTCTAGTCACAACTATTCTTATATAAGCTTCTTTAAACCCATTCTTTTTTAATGTTTCTAGAACTATTTTCTCCATTTCTTCCTTTGAAAGATCTATATCAATTTTTATCGATTTAGCTGATTCAAATAATCTATCTATATGCTCTTTTAACTTAAATACAATGCCATCGTAAGCTCTAATAGCTTCAAAAACTCCATCACCATATAATAAACCATGATCAAAAACTGAGATTTTAGCTTCTTCTTTAGGGTAAAACTCGCCATTAATATATATAAGGGGTTCCTTTTGCAATTTTTATTTCCTCCAACTAAAAGTTAACTATCTTAAATTTATTAAGTTTTCCTTAGTTTAAAAAATTTAACTTTTGAGAAAGCGAAAAGGTTTATTCCTCTTCACTCCACTTCATGGATCGTTGAACAGCTTTTCTCCATTTTTGAATTAATTTTACTCTTTTTTCTTCATCCATTTTTGGAGTATAAATTTTTTTAACTCTTCTTTTTTCCTCAAGATCTTTTAAATTTCTCCAAAATCCTATGCTTAAACCAGCTAGAAAAGCTGCCCCTAAAGCTGTTGTTTCTGTAACTTCTGGGATCTCTATTGGTATACCAAGAATATCTGATTGAAACTGCATTAAAAAAGAATTGTTAACGGCGCCTCCATCAACCCTTAAAACATTTAATTCAAGTTTAGAATCAGCTTTCATGCATTCTAAAACATCATAAACTTGATAAGCTATTGATTCTAGAGTAGCTCTTACAATATGATTTACTTTTGTTCCTTCAGTTATACCTATGATTACTCCTCTAGCATACATATCCCAATATGGCGCGGCTAAACCTACAAACGCTGGCACAAAATATACATCTCCAGTATCTAGTATAGAATTAGCTATTTCTTCCGTTTCTTTTGCATCTTTTATTATTTTTAATCCATCTCTAAGCCATTGAACAGCAGCTCCTGCAATATAAACTCCACCATCCAAAGCATAATTAGCTTTATTATTTATAACCCAGGCTATAGTTGTAAGTAAACCATGCTTAGAAAAAACGGGCTTCTCCCCAGTATTCATTAATACGAAACAACCTGTTCCATAAGTGTTTTTAACCATGCCGGGATTAAAACAGCATTGACCAAAAAGAGCTCCTTGCTGATCAACTATAACTCCAGATATCGGTTTTTTAGCGTTAAAGAAAACTTTTGGATTTGTTTCAGCTACAACTTCACTATTGCTTTTTAATTTTGGAAGCATTTCTACAGGTATATTAAGCCAATCTAAAATTTCCCCATCCCATTTTAAAGAATGAATGTTAAGAAGCATGGTTCTTGACGCAGTTGCATAATCTGTAACATGGGTTTCTCCATTAGTAAGCTTCCATATAAGCCAGCTGTCTGTTGTACCAAATAAAAGTTTCCCCTCCTCAGCTTTTTTTAAAGCATTAGGCACATTCTCCAGTATCCATTTAATTTTTGTAGCTGAAAAATAAGCATCTATTGTAAGACCTGTTCTCTTTTTTACTTCTTCGCTAAGCTCACTTTTCTTTAATTCCTCACACATTTTAGCTGTTCTTCTGCATTGCCATACAATGGCGTTATAAACTGGTTCTCCGGTACTCTTATCCCAAATTATTACAGTTTCACCTTGATCAGCTATTCCTATAGCCGAGATATCAATTGGATTTATTTTAGCTTTTTTAAAAGCTTCATCAATTGCCTCCATTGTAGCGGACCATATTAATTTAGGATCTTGCTCAACCCAACCTGGCTTCGGATGAATTCTCGGGATCTCCCTATAACCTAAAGAAATTTGATTAGCTTCATCATCAAATATAACTGCCTTAGTTCCGGTGGTGCCTTGATCAACCCCCAAAATGTATTTTTTATTCATTTTCTTTTACCTCAAAGTTTTACTCCATAAGAGAAAAATGACAGTTAAAGGATTTTAAAGCTTGCTGAAGTTTTTCCTTTAAATCTTCAGCATCATTAGGATGGGAATCCCCTATTATAACAAAGAATCTTTGGGATTTCTCGCAATGAATAAAAATTGATATTAAAGAATGCATAATAGTTTTTGGAAATAAAGGTATTAAACCAAACTTTAATGTTGACAACTCTATATGATTAAGATAGGCTTCATGCAAGTTTACCTGCATGGTTTTCTGCTCTATAACTTTTATTTTTCTATAATTTATTTTTTCATTCACCATTTTGGATAATGATGCTTGCGCATGCTCTTTTGCTGAAGTATATTTTTCTTTAGCTTTTTTTAGTTCATTCCAAGTAATATAAATGCTTTCTTTACCATCTGGATCAAAGAAAACAACATTCCCGCTTAAAAGAGAGGCATTTTCATTTAATTTAACTTTCCAGTTAGCTGGATAATTTAATTTAAAATTGTAAATTGAAAATAAAGAATAAAGCATTTTTCTCAAAACCTTTAAAAATATTCTCTAGAAACCTCCTCAACCTCCCTATACCACTTTTTCCGCTCACCTATTTTAGCACGCATCCTCCATTTTAAGGTTTTAGGATATTTTTCAATCTCAGTTAAGAGATTATCAATTTTTAACTTAACATCCTCAACATCTTCTTGAGTTAAATCTTTAAAGGAGATGAGCAGCTCCTTCACTTTTTGAAGGTTTCTAGTTACCGTTCTCCATAAACCCCAATCTTCACCGCATAACTTGCCTATATAAGCTGAATTTATAGTTTCTTTATCGTTAGGACCCACATCATGTTCTCTAATAAGCATTATTGTATCTACTACATCCTTCTCTGTAAGCTTTGCAATCTGCATTTTTGTTAAAAGCAATTCTGCAAGAGGTAAAGTAGGAGAATCCACTTCAAGTCTCCCCTCTACTGGAATAGAATGAGAAAACTCTAATTTATCAAAGAATACATCGCTATGCCTTCCATAAATAGAATCATTAAAAATGAATCTTCCCACATGTCCAAATTCAACTGCAAAAACCCGAGCCATAACTTCATCATATGTATATCCAAGATCTATAAAAAGCTTTTTCACCTCCTCTTTAAAACGGCTGTAAGATACGTAGTCTATATCTGAAAATTTTCTACCAAGCTTATCTTGAAGATAACCATAGTTAGGACAGTGAATGCGGCTAGCAACAGCTCCAATAAGCCTTAAAATTACTCCTTTTTCTTCAGCAGCCTTAACAACCCTTAAAGCTTCCTCAACAAATCCTGGAAGAATTTTAGACATTTTAATTCTTGACTCCTAATTAACAATTAAATTAATAAAATTAAATTAATAAAGTTATTAAATTTGAATAAAAACTTTATGGGTTTAAAATAGATCATAAGTTAAGAGATTAAGGTATTTTAAATATTGGATGAGTTTTGCTTATAGGTTTTTTTAATTCAATTCTTAATTGAGCTAATGCTGCATCTATTAGGGCTATAGCTGGAAAAATGAAGCTGGCATATTCTATCGGTCCATAAAAAATGAAGTCAGCACCAAAAGCTGCAGGTAAAGCGTTAGCTGAAGCTGCGCAAGGATATTTGGCTTGAGGACCCATTTTAGTTTTTAACCCTTGCCAGGTTCCAATAGCATTATGAGATCCGCAACCAACAGGTAAACCCAATTCGTTCTTTAATTCAAGTAAAGCCTTAGAAGCTGATCCTAAACTTGGAATATCAATAACGGCTGTATCTATCATTGGTTGAGTTACTCCAGCTTTTTGAACTATTAATAAAAGATTTTTTATGGTTTGTATTCTTCCAATTGAAGTGAAATCTTTTGGGTTAAAACCAAGCAAAACAACTGTTTTAACGTTATGCTCTTTAATTTTTTCTAACTCTTCTTTTTTATATTCTGGAAGAATTGAATTATAAATTATAGGGTTTTTTATTCCAACCTCTTTTACATAGTTTAAGCCCGCTATTCTTACGGTTGGGGAGGCGCCCCCAATTAGAATTGGGGCATCAGTAACTTTAGATACGAAATCTAAAAACTTCACTATAGCTTCGCTAGTTGAGCCTCCAACATCCACCATATGAGGGTTTCCAGTTTTATCGGAATACTCCTCTTGAATTTTAATATAACCTTCAGCCTTTTCTTTGTCGAATTCTCCTTTTTTATGATCGATTACAATTTTTTCTCTAGCATAAAAAATCGATCCTATAAGTACGGTCGGTCTTTCTCCAGGTTCTCCACCTATCTTAACTTTCCCAATATCAAAGATTTTTTGTTCAACTTTAAACTGATACATGTTTTAAACTCCCCAAAATTTGTTTCGCTAAGGTGAACATTTAAAAAGAATAAAAACATTTATAAACATATATGCCCTACATATTTAATTGATTAAGATTTAAAAGAAGAAAAATAAAATAATTTGTTTTGAGGTAAAAAAGATTTGGTTAGTAAAGGAGCATCTAAGAAAGTTAAATCTAAATCTTCTAAGAAAAAGGTTAAGGTTGAATCGCCTCAAATTAAGGGTTTAAAAACTAGAATTAAGAATCTTCAAGCTAAATTGACTGAAGCTGAATCTGCAAAATCTAAGTTGGAGGCTGAAGTTTCTGAGCTTAAAGCTAAATTAGCTGAAACTGAAAAGCAACTTGAAGAAGCGAGAAATAAAATTAAGGAGCTTGAATCTAAACAGCAAGCAGTATAAAACAATTTAATAGAAGAGTTAATAAATATACAATAACTATGTTATGTTTGACTCTTTAAGCGCTTACCGCAACCTCTTTAACTCTAATGCATGGAGTTATTATTGAAGAGTCGATTGAAAGGCTTTGGCATTGCTTTTGGTTTTTTCCAACTCCATTAATTTTCTTTAGAAATTCTAGAATGTTCCCCGCAATCATAGCGTTTTTTACTGGAAATTTAATCTCTCCATTCTCAACTTTATATGCTGTTAATGCAACTACGGAAAACTCTCCAGTTACAGCGTTGGATGTATGAGCGCCTATAACGTTTTTAACGTAAATTCCCTTTTTAACATTTTCCACTAAAGATTCGAAGTTTTCAGTTCCAGGCTTAATAATTAAGTTTGTTGGAGCTGCTTGAGGTTCAACGGCATATTTTCGAATGATTTCTGATGATTGCCTTAAACTATTTCCTGAAGGTTTTTTTCCTTCTCTAGCAGCTGAAAATGCATCGTATAAATATGTTTTTAAAATTCCCTTTTCAATTATTGTTTTTGTTTCTGTAGATGTTCCTTCATCATCATATGGTTTTGAACCAACAGCACCTTCAACTTTTCCATCATCAATAATAGTTACTAAATTTGATGAAACATCTTGGTTGATTTTTCCGCTTAAAGGTGATTGATTCTTTTGTATCATATCTGCTTTGATCTCTTGGCATAACGTATGCATTAACAATTCTGAAGTAGCTTCAGGCGCTAATATAACATCCATAACCTCACCCTTTATTTGTTTAGAGTTTAATTGAGAAAGAGCTGTTAAAGCTGCAGCTCTAGCTGTTTGATACGCTTTTTCCTCATTGAAAACTCTGCTTATGTAATCTTCTTCACCTGAATAAAGCTCATTTAAGCTTTGAGCAATAGCCTCAATTGAAACATTATAAATGGTTGCTGGATAACCTGCCTGAAGCCCAAGAGAATTAGCTAAATAAACCCAATAAGAAATTAATGTTAAATGACCATTAATAGAATTGATCTTTTCATCTATAGATGCTGACTCCACTATTAATTTACCAACTTCCATTAATTGTTCTGGATTTATAACAGGAATTTTAGCATCATATATATCTTTAATTGCTTGTACTGTTTTAGATATTGGAAAACTTGCATTTGAAAAATCTATTTTTCTAAATCGAGAAGATTGAATAGCGTTTTTTATAATTTCCTCTATGGATTTTTTGTTTAAATTTAATGTGAAAGCTGAACCGATATATTGTTTCCCAAATTTCTTAGTTATAACTCTAACACCTAAACCTTGATCTCTTTTATGCTCTATAGTTTTAACATCATTTTTTTCAATAATTAATGTTAAAACTTCGCTTTTAACAGCTAAAGCTTCAGCTTGAAGAGCATGTTGTTTTTCAGCATATTTTAATGCGTAATCCAATAATTTATGCATTTTAAATTTTCCCTCCCACAATAACCTCTTGAACAGCTATATGAGGGCTTCCATCTCCAGCTGGAATAAATTGAGAGTTTTTACCGCAAAATCCAGGATGGTGCTCAATATCCTTTCCTATAGCAAATATTTTTTTAAGAGTTTCTAAAATTGATCCTGAAAGAGAAACATCAAATAAAGGCTCAGCAATTTCGCCTTCGCTTATTAAAAATGCTTCTTCAGCTGAAAATTGAAATACACCTTTTGCTGGATCAACCTGTCCCCCTCTAGAACCTTTAACATAAACTCCCTCTTTAACCGTCTCTAGCAACTCTTCAAAAGAAAAATCTTTTGGGGAAAGATAACTATTACTCATTCTGACTAAAGGTTTATGAGCATATGAAGCTGCTCTAGCCCCTCCATTGCTTTGTACTCCAAGCTTTTTTGCAGTTTCTCTATTTAAAATATATTCTTTTAAAACTCCATTTTCTATTAAAATCCGTTTTTTTGTTGGAACTCCTTCATCATCATACTTTGAGCTCCCCCATCCCCCACTCAAGGTTGAATCATCATAAATTGTAACTTGTTCTGAAGCTATTTGATCTCCTAATTTATCGCATAAAATCGATTGATTAGTTATAATGTAATCAGCTTCACAAGCATGTCCAACAGCTTCATGAATAAATGTTCCAGCGATTTTCGGATCTAGAATTGCTTTAAACCTTCCCTTAACAGCCGGCTTAGCCTCAAGCATTTTCACAGCTTTTTCAGCTGCTTTAATAGCATATTTTCTTAAATCTATTTTATCAAAAACCTCAAATCCAGAAAGAAAACCTTCAGATTCATGAATTGAAGTTAACTTTTCTCCTTCTTTAGCTACAGCTCTAACGCTAAAGTATATTCTGCTTAACTCGTTTATTATTTTAACGCCATCGCTTGTTGCAACAGCTTTTTCTCCGCATTCATCTAGATATAATGCTGAAGCACTTACAATTTTTTTATTGAATTTAGTTGCTTCAACAAGATTAATTGGAATTTCCATTTTTTCTTTAATTGAGATTGAACCTAAATCTTTTTTAACAACAATTTTATCTTCATCTTTAATGGGTTTAAGAAGGGTTATGCTTGTTTCTTTTTTAGATTGAAGCGAGGCTGCTTTTCCAGCTTTAACAGCTAATTTAGAAGCGTTTTTTATATAATTTTCTTCTTCATCTTCAATTAATGATGAAGCTGCAAATCCCCAAGCTCCATTAACTAAGGCTCTAACACCAACACCAAATATTAAGCCTGAAGAAGCAACATCAAATCTTTCTTGAGAATACTTAATAGATGTAACCTTAATTTTTTCAACTCTAACATCAGCATATTCAGCTCCGAAATTTAAAGCATAATCTACCGCCTTTTCAGCTAAATCTAAACTCATATTTATTTACACCCATTCTTACAATATCATTCCTTCAAAATTAAAAACTTAAAAGAAAAAATAAAATTAATTTTAATTATTTTAAGCAAATTGAAGCTTTAAAGTTTAAACTTTAAATGTAAACATAAGCTTTTTTATGTTTAAACTCTAAAAAAACAGAAGCTTGAATGTTTTAAAAAACTTTAAATTTAAAAATTATTAATTAAACTTTCATGAATTTAGCTATAGTTATGCTGGGTATAGCTTCGCTTTTATCTTTTCTCGGTATTATTTATGCAATTGATTTTTGGTTATTAATTTTATCTGTTTTCATCATTAAAAATAAACCTTTAAAAACTGAGGTTAATACCTATTGGCCTAAAGTTTCAATTCATATACCATTTTATAATGAAGAAAATGTAGCTGCAAGAGTTTTAACAGCATGCTTAAACCTTGATTATCCAAAAGATAAAATGGAAATTATAGTTGTTGATGATTCAAATGATGAAACAACAAGAATAATATGGAAGTTTAAAGAAAAACATCCAGATTTAATTAAGGTTATTCATAGATCTTCTAGAGAAGGATTTAAAGCTGGAGCTCTTCAACTTGCTTTAAAAGCTAGCTCAGGTGAAATAATTGCTTTATTTGATGCCGATCATGTGCCCCCGCGAAGTTTTCTAAAAAAATTAATTCCATATCTTTTAGCTAATAAAAACATAGCTTTTATACAAGCTAAATTTGATTATTTAAACCTTAAAAACAGTTGGATTGCTAAATTTGCTTCTATAGGATTAGAATTTCACAATATAATTAATCTAAATGGAAGAAATAAATTAAATTTTATTCCTCATTTTAAAGGTGGAGGAGGAATATTTAAAAGAAGCATATTAGAAAGGATTGGGGGGTGGAATTCAGATACTTTAGCTGAAGATTTAGATTTATCAATTAGGCTTTTTTTAGCTGGGGAAAAAGGTGTTTATGTTCCTGAGGTAACTTGTTTAGAGGAGATTCCTGAAAAACTTTTAGATTTAATAAAGCAGCAGCAAAGATGGGTTAAAGGTTTTGCTCAATGTTTTAAAAAACATTTTTTCGCTATAATTAAAAATAAAAAATTAAGTTTTATTAAAAAAGTTGATGCATTAATATATTTATCAACATGTTTAGCTTATCCCTTAGGTTTATTCGGTTTGATTTTCGGATTTATTTTTTCTCAATTTTTCCCTCAAAACTTTATTATAATAAATCTTTTTAAAAACTATGTTTTAACATTTAATTTCGGTGCAAGTATATTAAGTTATTTCACTTTATTAACCGCTATGAGTTTAACACTTTCATTGAACTCTAAAAATATTAATACGCTTCTTAAAAAAAGCTTATATGCAATTGGTTTAATATTGATTTTAGCGCCAATTTTATTGGTTACAAACTCTATTGCTGTAATAGAAGGATTTATGAAAAAGAAGCATGTTTTCTATAGAACTAAAAAAACTGGTAAAGCATTTGTTATTAATGAGTTTTAATTCTTTTCCAAAGCAGCTTTAAGCATAATTTAAGGAAGTTTAAAATTTCCTTTTTAGAAAGCTTAGACTTTCCAAAGCTTCTATCTTGAAAAATAATTGGAGCAACACCTACTTTAAAGTCTTTTCTTAAGGCTTCATATAAAACTTCAATTTGAAATTCAAAACCCTTAGAGCTTAACTTGTTTAAATCTACCTTACTAAAAATACTTTTCCGATATGCTCTATAGCCTGATGTTGCATCTGAAATTTTAACTCCAGCTAAATATTTCGTTAAAAAATTAGCCGTATTGGAAATTAATTTTCTTTTAAGGTTCCAGCCTATAACTTTTCCTCCAGGAATTTTTCTTGAACCAATGACAATATCATATTTCTTTATTTTTTCTAGAAAATCAGGTATATGCTTTGGGTCATGGCTAAAATCAGCATCCATAACAAGAATTATTTCACCTTTAGCCGCTATAATCCCTTCTTTAATAGCATTTCCTAAACCATCACTTTTTTGCTTAAAAACTTTAGCTCCAGCAAATTCAGCTTTTTTAGGAGTATCATCATTTGATTTATCAATCACTAAAATTTCGTACGGCTCATTTAATTCTTCAAATTCCTTTTTTATTAAATCTATTAATTCATTAATTCTCGGTTCATTTTTGGTTGGTAAAACTATGGAAATCATTTTTATTTATCTATTTAAATTCTTTCCATGAAATTGATATTAAAAAAACAGAAATTAATGCGAAAGCTGCATAAAGCATTAAAGTTAAATTAAGAGCGATTGTTGCTATGTTTGAATTTATTCCCCCTCCCAAATAATACCATACCGTGGAAATTGAAAAAACAAGCATTAATGGAAACAAAAATAAAGCTAAACCTGCTGCCCACTTTCTCCTTTTTAAAATTTGAAAACCAGTTATTGAAGTTAATATATGAAGTAAATAAAGCGGAGTTAAACTTGAAGCTAAAAGAATTGTTAAACCTAACCCATAAACTCCAGCCACCATATAAAATACTCCTGAAAACGAAATTAAGTTAATTTTTAATCCTCTTTTCAAAGCATGAACGCCTCAAAAAGTTTTAAAAACTAAACCTTTTAAATTTTTCCTTTAAACTTTTAAATTTCACTCATAAAGTTTTGTTTTTCAATTTTGAATAAATAAGAAAGTTATTAAATAGCATAATGATAGTTAAAAAGTTAAAGCTTTTAAAAAGGGAAAGGTGAAGCTAAATTTGAATGAAGATTTATTAAACTTAATGTTTTACCTTCAACCCTCGCTAAATTTTTCTGGTTTAACAAGCGATTTTAAAGAGGCGAAACATATTGTAATTGGGGTTCCATTCGATAAAACCAGTAGTTATAGGCCAGGTTCACGGTTTGCACCTTTATTCATTAGAGAAGCTTCAATGAATATTGAACTTTATAGTTTTAGAACTAATTTTGATGGGGAAAAATTAAAAATTTATGATTGTGGAGATTTAACATTAATTGGAGAAATTCAAGAAACATTAAGTAGAATTAGCAAAGTTGTAGATGAAGTTTTAAAATTAAACAAAACACCTGTTTTAATTGGTGGAGAACATACAATAACTTATGGCGCTGTTAAACATTTGCCAGAAAACTCATGCATTATAAGTTTTGATGCTCATTTTGATTTAAGAGATTCATATTTAGGCGAAAAGCTTTGTCACGCAACTTTTATGAGAAGAATTGTAGAGGAGAAAGGCACTGAGAAAGTTTTTGAGATCGGTGTTAGAGCGGCATGCAATGAGGAAATTTCCTATGCTAAAAATAAAAAAATATTCTTTTTATCGATATTTGATTTAAGAAAGCTTGGCGTTAAAGAAGCTGCTAAAACCATAATTGATAAAGCCTCAAGCTTTAATAACATTTATTTAACTTTAGATATGGATGTTCTTGATCCTGCTTTTGCGCCTGGAGTTGGAAATCCTGAAAGCGATGGTTTAGATTCAAGCTTCCTATTAAATTTATTAATTGAGCTTTGCAATTGCAAAATTATTGGCTTTGATTTGGTGGAAATGAATCCAAATTATGATAATGGCTCCACCGCTGTGCTAGCTGCAAAAATAATTATTGAGGTTTTATGTGCTTTAACTAAATTTTCAAGCGGTTACTAAAACTCTTTCTTCATTTTTGCAATAAAAAACCCTTCGCTTTCATTGGTATGAGGATATAATCGTTTACATAAATTTTTGCTTCTAAACCCTGGAAAACCAATAAAAGAGTTTATTGAAATAAGTTTAAAGTTTGGGTTAAGTTTTAAAAACCTCTCTATTAAAAGCTCGTTCTCCTCTAAGGTTATAGAGCATGTTGAATAAATTAATGTGCCATTAGCTTTTACAAGTCTGCTACAATTTTCTAGCATTTTAAATTGAATATTTTGAAATTTTTTAATTAAGGGGAAAGTAATTTTCCACTTCATAGATGGGTTCTTCATTAATGTTCCAGTTCCTGTGCATGGAGGGTCTAAAAGTACTATATCAGCTTCAATCTTTAATGGAATGTGCTTTGTTAAATCGCATAAAATCATCATACTATTTTTAACATTCATACGGTTCATTTCTTTTATCCAAAGTTTAACTCTTTCTTTAGAATAGTCTAAAGAATAAATTTTCCCTTCATTGCTCATTAATTGAGCTAAAAAACTTGTTTTTCCTCCAGGCGCCGCGCACGCGTCAATAACTACATCTCCAGGTTTAGGGTTAGCTGCTAAAACTGCAAGGCAACTTGATTTATCTTGAATATAAAACAATCCATCTGCATAAGCTTCAAGTTTTACAAGGGGTTTTTCAGCTTTTTTTAAAAAGTAAACATAAGGAAAATTAGTTACCTTTTCGAGTTTAACCCCTTCACTTTCAATTTTCTTTTTTAATTCTTCTTCCTTTCCTTTTAATGTGTTTAACCTTAAATAAACTTTTTTAAACTTTAGATTTGTTTTAAAAAATTTTAATGCTTGAGATTTTCCCATTAGTTTAATGCAATATTTAACAAACCATTTAGGATGAAAAGTTTTTAAAGCAATTTTTTCTTCTTCATCTTTATTTTTTAAAATTTCATTTAAGTTTATGGAAAGAATTTTTCCAAGCGGCAGTTCTATCTTATTAAAAGTTTTCCACCCTAAAATTTCTCTACCGCATTTAACTAAAGAAAAAGCTTCTTTAATAGAGGCTTTTCTAAACTTCATCCAATAAACATAAATTCTTAAAAAATTTTTTACTCCGAAACTTAATGTAGAAAATGTTTCTACAGGCAGTTCGGTAAAAATCACTTCATCTATAAAGTTTTTTCTTTTAATTGTTTCAAAAACAATCATATGGCTTAACTTTAAAATTTTAGGTTTTTCAATATTTAATTGTTTAGCTGCCTTAGATATGGCTGTTTTTTCGTTTAAGCCTTCACTCTCTATCCAACTTAAAGCTTCTATGGTTAATGGCAAAGCTTCTAAAAGAGACAAAGCTTTAAAAATCTCCTTCTCCTTAGCAATTAACATTATAACGCTTAAATTAAAAAATATTATTAAACCATTAATTTCTTAAGTTATTTAGAGTTAAGGGAGAAAAAACGATTTATGGAAACTTTAGAAAAATATTTTTCTAAAGAAGAAATAATTGTTAAAGAGCAGCCTTTAATTAAAGAGGGTGAGGATTTTCAGGAGTTAATTTATAAGCCTATCTTAGCTGTTAACTTAAATAAGGCATATTTTGTTGGTGCAGGGTATGATGGTGAAAAGCATTCAGCTTTTATTAAGCTTTATGAACCTGAAGGAGGAAAAATTTATTTTTGGTATGATGACTCCTCTCATAAACCATATTGTTTCTCTAAACAATCTGTTCAGGAGCTTCAACTTAATGAAGCTTTAATAAAGCATGAAGGCTTTGAAAAATTTGAAGAGGAAGAAAAATATGATGTCTTAGAAGATAAAAAAATTAAAGTTACAAAAATTATTGCTAAAGATCCTTTATCTATTGGCGGGAAACCGTCAGGTTCCATAAGAGATATTTTAAAGGTTTGGGAAGCTGATATTAAATACACTGAATGTTACATATATGATAAAAGACTCACTCCTGGAATGCCATATAAAGTTGAAAATAGAAAACTCATCCCAATAGAGTATAATTTAGAGCCTCAAATTCTAAACTCTATAAAAAACGCTTTAAAAGATAATGTTAATAATCTAGATTTATTATTAAATTGGGCAAAGCTTCTTGAATGCCCTGTACCTAAATTTTTAAGAGCGGCTGTAGATATAGAAGTTTACTCTCCAATAGCAACTAGAATGCCCTCCGCCTCTGAAGCCGAATACCCTGTAATATGCGCTAGCATAGCTGGAATAGATGGAGAAAAAAAGGTATTTTTATTAAAAAGAGAGGAAATTCAAGAAGGTGATATATTTTTATCAAGCGAAGTTAAAGTGGTTTATTTTGATGACGAAAGAAAACTTCTTCTTGAACTCTTCAAATCCATGATTAAATACCCTTTTATATTAACCTTTAATGGAGATGATTTTGATTTAAAATACCTTTATAACCGTGCTAAAAAACTTGGTTTTCCAAAAGAAAATATTCCAATTGAATTAGGTAGAGAATCAGCTTCAGTAATTCATGGCGTTCATATAGATTTATACAAGTTTTTCTTTAATCGTTCAATTCAAATTTATGCATTTAACCAAAAATATAGAGAAAACACTTTGGATGACGTTGGGAAAGCTTTAATTCAATTTGGAAAATTAGAAATTCAAAAACCAGTTTCAGAACTTACATACTCTGAATTAGCAGCTTATTGTTTAACAGACTCAATGGTTACATTAAATTTAACAACATTTAATGATTCTTTAGTTATGAAAATTATTATGGCTTTATCTAGAATAGCAGTTATGCCTATGGAGGATGTTTCAAGGCAAGGAGTATCAAACTGGATAAGAAGCATGCTTTATAATGAGCATAGAAAAAGAGGATATTTAATTCCAAGATCAGATGATATTTTATCTCTTAAAGGGGTAACAGCCACAGAAGCTGTGATAAAAGGGAAAAAATATAAGGGAGCTATAGTTGTTGAGCCAATTCAAGGAATACATTTTAACATAGCAGTTTTAGATTTCGCCTCGCTATATCCATCTATAATTAAAGTTTGGAATTTAGGTTATGAAACAATTTTATGCCCTCATGAAGAATGCAAAAATAATAAAGTTCCTGGAACACCGCATTGGGTTTGCACTAAAAAAAGAGCTTTAGAAAGCTTGTTAATAGGTTCCCTTAGAGATTTAAGAGTTAAATGGTATAAGGTAAAAGCAAAAGATAAAACGTTAAATGAAGAGGTTAGAAGCATATATACAGTTGTTCAAAGCGCGTTAAAAGTTGTTTTAAACGCAAGTTACGGCGTATTTGGAGCCGAAACCTTCTCTCTTTATTGCCCCCCTGTAGCTGAAGCTACGGCTGCTATAGGACGATACATAATAACTAAAACTATAGAAAAAGCCAAGGAGTTAGGTGTTAACGTTGTTTATGGAGATACAGACTCTATATTTTTAGGAAATCCAACAGAAGAGCAGCTAAAAGAATTAATTAACTGGTCAAAATCAAAGTTTAAAATGGAGCTTGAAGTAGATAAATGGTATAGGTATGTAGCTTTAAGCTCTAGAAAAAAGAATTATTTAGGCGTATATAAAGATGGTACGGTAGATATTAAGGGTTTAACTGGAAAAAAAAGGCATATACCAGAGTTTTTAAAAAGAGCGTTTTATGAAATGATTCAAATTTTAAGCAAAGTTGAAACAAAAGAAGAATTTAATGAAGCTAAAGAAAAAATTAAAAAAATTGTTAGAGACTGCTATTTTAACTTGAAAAACCATAAATATTCTTTGGAGGATTTAGCCTTTAAAATAGTTATTAGCAAGCCTCCTAAGGGATATATTAAAACTACGCCTCAACATGTTAAAGCAGCTCAACTATTGGAAGGTAAAGGCGTAGAAATTAAACCTGGAGATTTAATATCTTTCGTAAAGGTTGTTGGAGATTTAGGGGTAAAACCAACTAGTTTAGCTTCTATAGAAGAAATTGACACAAGAAAATATGTTGAGTATATTGAGTCTACATTTGAGCAGGTTTTAGATGCTTTAGGAACAAATTTAAGCGAATTAATTGGGCATACTAAGCTTGAAGCTTTTTTTGAAGGGTAAAACGAATGAGGGAAAAAATTGAAGAGTTATTAGTGGAATTAATAAGAAAAGCTGAAATAAACCTGCCTAAAGATGTTTTTTATGCTTTAAAGAAAGCTTATGAAAAAGAAAATTCTAAGCTTGCAAAAGCGCAATTGAAACTTATGATTGAAAATGTTAAGCTTGCAGAAGAATTAAAAATACCTATTTGCCAAGACACAGGCATTATAAACTTTTTTATTAAGCTTGGAAAAGAATTTAAAAACAGTTTTAACATTAAAGAAATTATTTTTAAAGCTGTACGAAAGGCTACAGAAGAAATTCCTTTACGACCAAGCATTGTTCATCCATTCACAAGAATAAATTCAAATGATAATACTGGAAGATTTATTCCGTATATTTATTTAGAGCAGGTTGAAGGAGATTTTATGGAAGTTACAGTTTTCCCTAAAGGTGCCGGATCAGAAAACTTAAGCATTTTAAAAATGTTTAACCCAAATGATAGTTTGGAAGATATTAAAAACTTTATTTTAGAGGCTTCAGCTGAGAGAATAGGAAAAGCATGCCCGCCTGGAAGAATTGGAATTGGAATAGGCGGAACAGCTGATCTTGCCCAACTTTTATCAAAAAAAGCTTTGTTAAGGCCTATTGGAAAACGTCATGAAGATTTTGAGATAGCTAAGCTAGAAAATGAGTTAATAAATTTAATTAATAAGCTTGAAGTTGGACCAATGGGTTTAGGTGGAAAAACATCCATTCTTGATGTGGGAATAGAATATGCGAGCTGCCATACAGCCAGCCTACCCATCGGAATTTCTTTTCAATGTTGGGTTGACAGAAGAGCAAGCTTAAAAATTTACAGTAATGGTAAGGTTGAAGAAGAATGAAGATTCAAACTGAAACTCCTTTATCAATAGATTTTATTAAAAAACTTTCTATTAAAGATGAAGTTTATTTAACAGGAGAAATCATAACCATTAGAGATATGGCTTCTGCTAGAGCTGTTGAGTATAAACTTAAAAGTAAATCTATTCCAGCTAAACTTAATGAAGCTGTTATTTATCATTGCGGACCCATAGTTAAAAAAGTTAATGAGGAATGGAAAGTTGTTGCAGCAGGTCCAACAACTAGCACTCGAATGGAAAATTTAACTCCTCAACTTATAAAATTGTTTAAAATTAGAATGATTATTGGAAAAGGAGGAATGGGGTTAGCTACAACTGAGGCTTTAAAAAAGCATGGAGGTGTATATTGCGCTTTTACTGGTGGAGCTGGAGTTGCAGCTGCAAAAATGATTAAAAAAATTGTTAAGGTGGAATGGTTAGACCTTGGGATTCCGGAAGCCTTATGGATTTTTAAGGTTGAAGATTTTGGTCCATTAATCGTAGCTATAGATTCAAAAGGAAACAATCTTTATGAAGAAGTTAAAATGAAAGTGAATAAAAAACTGAAAGAACTAAAGAAGTGAAAAACTTGAAAGATTCTATTGAAATAATTCCTTTAAGAGGAATAGGGTTAATTAAGGAAGGGGATAACCTTGCAAAGTTGATAGTTGAAGCAGCTAAAACCCAAAAGGTTAATATTGAAAATGGCGATATAATAGTGGTTGCTCATAAAATAGTTTCTAAGGCTGAAGGAAGAATTATTGATTTAAAAACTATCACACCCTCTAAATTTGCTTTAAAAGCATCTAAACTTTTAAATAAAGATCCTAGATTAATTGAGGTAATTTTAAGAGAATCCAAAAGAATTGTTAGGATGATTAAGGGGCATATAATTTGTGAAACAAAGCATGGATTTATATGCGCTAATGCTGGAGTAGATAAATCTAATGTTGAAGGAGAAGATTTTGTTGCTTTACTTCCCAAAAATCCAGACGCATCTGCGGAAGCTATTAGAAAAGGAATAAAAAACTTAATTAATGTTGATGTAGCAGTAATAATTTCCGATACTTTTGGTAGACCATGGAGAAACGGTCAAGTTAACGTAGCCATAGGCGTCTCAGGATTAACTCCTTTAAAAGATTATAGAAGAACAAAAGATATGTTTAATTTCTCACTTAAAGTAACTGTAATATGCGTGGCTGATGAATTAGCTTCAGCTGCAGAGCTTGTTATGAATAAAAGCAATGGCATTCCAATAGCATTAATAAAAGGTTATTCATATGTTAAAGGTGAAGGAAGCTTTAAAGATCTAATAAAACAAAATAAATATAATTTATTCCCATAAACTACAACTTTTCTTTATGTATACAAAAATTTTTTTAAAAAGAATTCTGCTTTCAAAATCTGTTAAAAATAAACAAGCAAAATAAATGGTTGCGCCAACACCAATTGTAAATAATGTTTCAAAAGATTTAATTGGATTTAAAATTTTTAATGCAATAACCATTATTATTGAGGCTAAGCAATATTTAAAAAGTTTATTTAATGGAAAATTAAACGGCATTGCTTTTATAGAGGTTGAATAAGATTTAGCGAAAAGAAAGAAATCAGCTATTATATTAGCCAAAAGACAACTAAAAGCTGCGTAAAGCGTAAAATTGCTTGAAAATCGATTTAGAGTTAAAAAAACAAAAATATAAGTTAAAATTAACGCGATTATATTTCTAACATAGTTAAGCAAGGGCCATTTAAAAAGTTTGCTTTTTAAAAGGGCTTTAAAAGAAGTGTCTTCTCCTTTATCCACTTTTTCTACACCAACTATTACATCGCCAAATATATGCGTTAAAGATTTTAAAAGAAATTGAGGTGCCATAAAAACCAGAAGCATCGATGCATCTTCATATTCAGGTTTAAATATATGAAGAATTGGTTTAGCTAAAAAAACAGCTCCAAAAGTCATTGGTATAGCAAAAATTAAAAAGAAATTTAATGTTTCTTCAATGTCTTTTCTTCCTCCACCTTTAAGAAGGTTTGGATAAAGTCCTATGGTCGTGCTTAAAGAATGAGAAATAACGGTAGCAATTGAAAAAGCAACTTTATAAAAAGCTAAGGAAACTGCGGATTTAGTTAAAACTGCCAAAATAAATAAATCTAAACCTCCAATAAAAGCTGGAAAACTATTAAATAAGGGCAACCAAATATTAAAAAACCATTTTTTCTGAATGTTCCAATTTAAATTTTCTTCTTTATTCATAAACTCTTTTCTTAGAAAAAATAGCAAAGTTAAGCATTGAGTTAAATAGGCTAAAATTAATGTTGAGATAACATTTTCCAACTTTAAATTCGAAGTTATAAATAAAACTGAAGCTAAAACAACCTTTGCTAACTCAAAGGAAATAATTTCATATCCAAGGAGATATGGTTGCTTAGCTAAAGCTAAGCTTTCCAAAGAAGTTGATAAATAAATTAAAAAAATTTGAATGCTTATTAAATAAAATAAAAAGAGTTTAGCGCTTATTACTGTAGAAGCTAAGGGGGCTGTCAACAAAAATATTAGGAATGAAGGGAAAGAAAGCATCATATTGCTTATAATAGTTGCTTTGGCTACAGGGCATCCTCTAGCATAAAATCGAGTAGCCCAATAAGGAATTAAACCAGCTGGAAAAACTGCATAAGATAAAATTAAGCTTAAATATTGCCATACGCCAAAATCATTTATAGATAAATTTCTAGTAATCATAATGGTGAATAATAATCCTGTAAAAACACTAAAGATTTTAGAAGAAAAAACTATTAACCCTGAATATTTAATTCTTACTTTTTTACTCAAGCTTCTCTCCTTCAATTGCAGAAGCAATCTTCATAAAGTTTTTAGCATCTTCATCCATAGTTAAATTGTTAAAAAGTACGTAAACCTCATTTACATTAAGCTTTTTTAAAGCTTTAATTTTATGATGCAACTTTCTTAAATCCTCTATTGAATATTTATAGTCATAATTAACTTCTTTTTTTGAGTGGAGGCCATGAAGCCTAAAATATTGCGTTTCACCAATTAATGCGGCATCGCGTTTTAAAGGATCTACTATATGAATTAAGTTTAGTTTTTCGCAAAGCATTTTAACCTTATCTAAATTATTAACCCAATCTCCTCTAGGTTCCCAAGCAACTTTAATATTGTTAAACTTAACTGCTTTAAAGAATTTCTCTATATTATTGATATTTTCTTGAGTACAATTAAAGCTTGGAGGAGTTTGAATAACGCATATCTTAGCTTTTAAAGCTTTACAAGCTTCTAAAGTTTTTTCCCAAGCTTTAAAATTTTCATCTGTAAGCTTCAAAAACCCATAATTTTCTTTTTTCTTAAGAAGCATTTTTATTTTTCGCCAGGTTGGGCTTGAAGGGGGATGCGTTAAAACTTGCCAAGCTTTAACTGAAAACTCAAAATCTTCTGGAGCATTCTCTCTCCATTTAATTAATGTTTCGGTTTTTGGAGGTTCATAAAAGGTTTTTTGAACTTCAACAAGCTTAAACATCATAAAGTATTTTTTCATTGAGGTTGGGAAACCGCAGCAACCCACCTTCACTATCATTATTTAATCGCCAACTTAATAATTGTAAGGAAGAATTAATTAAAAATGAAATTTATAAAAATTAATTAACTTGAAGTAAATTAAAAAACCTTAAAAAAGAGGTTTTATATTTTGGATAAGCTAAAAGCGCCGATTCCTATTGAAGTAAAAGATGAATTAAACTTTGCTAGGTTGATTTTAGGTTTAAGCGAGGGAAACCAAATTATATGGAGTTTTAAAAAAGGAAAAAAGAATGTTTTAGCGTTTTTTACAGCTTACATGTATTGGATTGGTGATTTACCAATTTTAGCTTATGTTGAAACTAATGAATCAATTAAACCTTTTTTGGCTTATAAAAGCGATTCCTTTAAAGGAGAGGAATGGCTTTTCACAAGCGATACTGATAATGCTAAATATAAATACGCATTTATTTTAGATCTTAAAGATGCTCCTGAAGCTTTTAAGAAAAGCATAAAAGGTGAATATGAAACACCTCAACCACCAATGCTTTCTGAAGTTGAAAACATTAATTCTATAATGAGGGTTCTCTTAGCTGTTTCAATAAAAGAGGGGGCTATATTTCCTTTATGGCATTTTACCAAACGCAAAAAGCATATAATAGGCACATGCATTCCATTTGAGCATTACTATGAAGCGGATGCGCTTCCAGTATTTTTTTATACAGTAATGGATGAGCCGCCTAAAGCACCTTTCCTAAAATACTCTATTTCTAAGCCTAAAGGGGAAGAGTTAAGTTTTTCAGAAAACACTGTAGATACTAAATATTTTTATGCAAAAATAATTTCAGTAAAAGATTTACCTTTTTTCCCTTAAAAGAGGATTAACTTTGGGTTATATATATCTTTATACTGGAAATGGAGCTGGAAAAACAACTAGTGCGCTTGGGTTAGCGCTTAGAGCTGTTGGACACAAATATAAAGTTGTTATTATTCAATTTTTAAAATTTAAAAAGGATGTTGGAGAATATAAAATTAGAAAAAAACTTCAACCTTATTATGAGATTTATCAATTTGGGGTTTCATGGGTTAACTTTAAAAAGCTTAGAAAAAAAGATTTTGAAAATGCTGAAAAAGGTTTAGAGTTTGCTTGGAAAGCTTTAAGAAAAAAACCTAAACTGTTAATTCTTGATGAAATAAATTTAGCTGTAGCTAAAGGATTAATTGATGTTGAAAAAGTTATAAAACTATTGAATAACATTCCACATGAAACAACAATTGTTTTAACTGGACGTTACGCCCCAAAAAAACTTGTTGAAAAAGCTGATTTTGTTAATGAAATAGTAGAGTTAAAACGACCGAAAAAAAATGTTTCAATTAAGGGCATAAATTTTTAGGCTAACTGCCTTAAAGCTTCTTCACCTTCAATAGGTCCTTTAGCAAATAAAATATCTCCAGCCTCAATTTTTGTGTCTCCTGTGGGTCCATAAATCCAAGCTTGCCCTCTTTTTATACAAATTACTCTCATTCCAGTATTATCTTGAATTCTGCATTCTTTAATGGTTTTTCCAGCTAATTTTCCGGTTGAAGTTACTTGAACCTTTACAAAAGTTTCATCAGAAGATATAAATATTGAGCTTAAAACTTCATGCATAGGTAAACTTCTCAAAACTAAATCTGATAAAAGAAGGGAAGATTTTGAGATTTCTCTTAAATTATGGATTGCTACAAGCGCTGGCGCTAATTTTTCAGGTTTTACAAGATGCTTTGCAAGCAAAAACATGTTTTTTTGAAGCTTCCAATACAATTCATTTACGCTTTCAAAAACTTCTAAAACATCTTCAGCAATTTCAGCATTATTAAAGATTATGGCCGAATAAGCTAAATCTATAGATAATTCGGCTTTTTCTATAAGCTCCACAAAATCCTCTTTAATTTCTTTAAGAACCTCCTCCACTTAAAAGTTTCCTCCTTAATTAAGCTTTAGGATTTGCTAGTTTCCTTAATTTTTCTATTCCAGTGCTTCCTCCCCGCACTATAAGAATGTCGCCGGGGTAAAGATTTTCATCTTTACTAGGGTTAAGAATCCATTCTGAAGCTCTTTTAATTGCTAAAATATTTACACCCATTTTTGTTCTAATCTTTAATTCTTTAAGGCTTTTTCTTAAAATAGAGGAATCTTCAGTTACTTGAAAGCATGCTATAGGCTCCTCCATAATTTTAAGACCTTCAAGAAGCATAGAATGTATTTCTTCGCCCCGAAGAACCATTTCTACAATATTTTCAGCGTAATCAGAAATCCTATTTGTTAAAGCTGCTATCTTTAAAATTGAATGTAAAGCTTTAGCATCTTCCGCATCTCTTGCTGCAAGCATAATAGCTGTTTGAAGATGATAATTTAATGTATCTATTTCTTTACCTAACTCTAAAACTTCATCAGCTAACTCTCTATCTTTAAGCATTAAAGCTGCATAAGATAAATCAACCATAAGCATAGCAGCATCTTTCATTTGGCTTAGTAAATCTCTAACTGTAGAAGGTTTATATTCAATTTCTTCAGGTTCTTCAGACGTCAAAACTTTAGCTTCACCTAAAATTCAAGATGAAATCCGCTCAGCCTATAATATTTTAATCATTAAGCAATATATAAATGTTGGCAAAAAATGAAAAGCAATAGAAAAATAACATTAATTGAATAATAATGTTATTTTTCTTATTCAATAAAACGTTTAATAGCCTTAATAAAATTTGATTTAAATGTATTTTTGCTGAATAAGAAGCTTCTTTCAACAGCTTTTTCTCGAATCTTTTTTAGCTTTAAATCATCATTTAGAAGGCTTTTTATAATATTAGCAGCTTCATCTCCAGTTTTATAATAAAAACCATATACTCCTTGCTTGCTATCCAAAATATCCATGTATGGCCCACCGGATTTATGAGTTAAAGGAATTAAGCCTGAAGCCATAGCTTCAACTATGCTTACTCCAAAATGCTCATTAACCATTGTATGCAAATAAATCTTAGCTTTTCTATAAATTGATAACATTTCTTTTAATGGTGTATTAGGTTTTAAATAAACATTTTTAACTTTAAACTTGTTTATTGTTTTTTTAATTTCAGAAATAACTTCCCAACTAATTTTGCTTGTTGAGCCAAAAATATAGAATTTACCTTCAGGAACTTTAGATGCTATTTCTGGAATTATATTCAAACCTTTTTCGGGAGTAAACCTTGAGCATGTAACAATTATGTTATCTCTATAATCATTTTTAAAATAAAACTTCCCCACTTCAACTGGTGGATAAACCACTTGAGCATTTTTTCCAGTCCAATGTTTTATTATAGAGTGACTAAATAAACTATTAGTTAAGATTAAGCCATGCTCCAGATATTTTTCAACAAGCTTTGTTTGAATAAACTCGTATGGAATAAAATAGATTCTCCAAAAAAGATTTTTTCTATATTTAATGAAGTCTCTATGTTTAAGGAAAATGGTGGGTTGCTTTAATAAGGTGAAAGTTGGAAAATGCATGTAAGTTACATCGCAAAAAGCAGGCATAACATCTCCATGACTATTTATTATTAAATCATATTTTCTTCTATATTTATATGCGTATAAACCTGTTAAGGAACGTTGATAAATGCCAAATAAATTAAGTTTAAAGGGTAAAATATTCATTTCTTTATCTGGAAGCGTGACCTCACCAAAAACATTTCTTACTTTTCCCCAATCAGTTTTTTCAACTGTTCCTAAATCAACTTCACCTTTATTCAACTCTTTTAAAGCTTCTATAATAGCTAAGGAAACTCTCTCGCCTCCTCCAGCACTATTTAACGTATGATGAAGTACAAGAAACTTCACTTTTTTAAACCTCTAAAACGAAAAATTAAAATTCATCAATAAAAAGTTTTAGGAAATGTTTTAAATATAAGTTAAAGCATCTTTATAAATTAAAAAAAGGAGGAATTTAAATGTCTCGTGAGGAGGAGGAAGAAAAAAAGCTTTTTGAAGATTTAACTGAAGAATTTAAAAAGATTGTTGAAGAAAAACTTGTTGAAGTAAAGGAGGATGCAAAAAAACTTTTTAATTTAATTAAAGAGAAAAAGGTAGCTTACCTTGAAAACTCTACATTATTAGCTCTTGGAATAGCTTTCACAATTGGGTTAGCTATAGGTGTGGCTATAGCTAAAGGAAAAAAAAGTTAAGCGATAAACAATGAACTCGTTAACTGAAAAAATAGTAAATTACTTAAAAAAACAAATTTTAAACATTTTAATTATCAATTTAAAAAGAAAATTAAAAGGCTTAATTAAAACTGCTATTTTATCAGTAATAAGCTACACTATAATTGTAATTGGGTTGATTTTTATTTGTTTAGGCATAGTGAAATATTTATCTGAAGTTTTTCATTTACCGCTTTGGCTCTCTTTATCAATCTCCGGTATAATATTACTTTTAATCGGTTTCACTTTATTGTTGATAATCTACTCTAAATTAAGGTTTTGGAAAAAATGAAGACTCAACTAATCTTTTCCTTAACTATACTATTCATTTTATTAACTTTTTCTCTCTTCATTAAGTGTTCTTCCTTAACCTTAAATGAAAAAACCTATATTTTTCAACCATGCCTTTCAAACAATATTTCTATTATGAGAAATAACGATCATTCAAGCATTGAGCAACCTTTAACAATTACTTCAGGATTTAAAACTGATGAATCTCAACCAAGCGATGAAAGAGGTTTATTAAAATTTGATATTTCAAGCTTACCTAAAGGTTTTAAAGTTAAATCAGCTAAGCTTCACTTGTATGTTATTGGAGTTTATGTATGGAATGGAAAAGAATGGATTCCTAAGCTTGCTTTAAGCAGAACAATTCAAGTTCATAGAATTACAACAGATTGGGTTGGATGGAGCTTCACTTATTGGAATTATGCTACTTTTCCATTAAAGTTTTGGAATACGCCTGGAGGAGATTTTCTATCAGCTTCAGCTTCAGTAAATTTTGAAATTACGGAAACATGGAATACATGGATTGTAACAAAAGATGTTGAAGCTTGGTATAATGGTGAAAGCCCGAATTATGGATGGTTAATTAAAGATTTAAATGAGGGTGATCCCATAGGATATAGAGTTGAATATAACAATTGGTTTTATGTTTTTGGCGTTGAATATTCACCTAAGCTCGAAATAACTTTAGCGGTAGAGTTAAGTAATCTTTCAATTAAACCTTTCTTAGCGGTAATTTTTTTCTTTATTCCTTCAAAAACCTTAGATTTATTTAATAAAAAATTAAAATAAAACTTCATATATTTAAACGGAAAAGATTTTAAGTTAAAGTTAAATAAAGTATTTTATAAAAAGATTTTAAAATGGAGGGAAAATAAGAATGGCGGTTGTTTATCCTTTACCAGCTTGGTGTTTGTATCCCCCGTCTCCACCAGCTTATGTGGTTTATCCACCTTATCGAAGCTATTTATGCCCTTACTGCGGTTATCCATTAATTTGGGTGCCATCAAATCATTGGTATTGTCCTTATCATGGAGTTATATCCAAATGGAGATTTCGATTTATATAGAAAACACTTAATATCTATATTATAACTTAAATTTTTGTTTATTTTTTATTAAAACCTTAAGATTTAAATGTTTTAAAACCGAAAAATTAAAAAGTTAACCTCTAAAGAAAGTAGCTAGATTCTTTTAAAGGAAGGTTGAAAAATGAAAGTTTTAGCTTCAATAGTTTCAGCAGGCCTATCTAAGTTTGGTAAGCTTGACGGATTATATGCTAGAGAAATATTTGCTGAAGCTGCTAAGGAAGCTTTTGAAAATTGCCCAAATCTAAATCCGAAAAAAGATATTGAAGCTTTATTTATTGGGCAAATGAGTGAGTCTTATGAACGTCAAGGTCATACAGGTCCATTAATGTTAAATTGGGCTGGGTTAAATGGCATTTCAGCTTTTAGGGTTGAAAGCGCTTGCGCTTCCTCCAGTGTTGCTTTAAGAGTTGGCGTTATGGCGATAATGTCAGGCATGTATAATATAGTTATGGTTGGTGGTGTAGAAAAAATGACTCACTTACCAACTTCAAATAATATGGAGATTTTAGCTTCAGCATCGGATTTTCCTTTTGAGCAATGGCATGGAGCAACTTTTCCATCTCTTTTTGCTTTAATGGCTACAGCGCATATGAATGAATATGGAACTACAGAAGAGCAGATGGCTCTGGTAGCTGTTAAAAATCATGAAAATGCCCTTTTAAATCCTAAGGCTCATATGCAAAAAAAGATAACTGTTCAAGATGTTTTATCTTCTAAGATTGTTTCTTGGCCTTTAAAACTTTATGATTGCTCTTTAATTTCTGATGGTGCAAGCTGCATTATTTTAACCAAACCAGAGTTAGCTAAAAAATTTACAGACACACCAATAAATATAATAGCTTCAACTCAAGCTCAAGACTCATTAAATATATCAGAGAGAGAAAGTTTAACAACATTAAATTCAATAAAGTTAGCTTCTAAGGAAGCTTTTAAAATGGCAGGTTTAACTCCTAAAGATATAGATGTGGCTGAAATTCATGATTGCTTTACAATAGCTGAAATAATTGCTTATGAAGATTTAGGATTTTGCGCAAAAGGTTTTGGAGGAAAACTTATTGAAGAGGGAGAAACAAAAATTGGAGGAAAAATACCTGTAAACACTAGCGGTGGATTAAAAGCTAAGGGGCATCCTGTAGGTGCAACAGGTGTTGCACAAATATATGAAATTTATCTTCAATTAATTAGTGAAGCTGGAAAAAGACAGGTAAATGGAGCAGAAATAGGGTTAACCTGTAATATAGGCGGTTCAGGAGCAACAGCGACAGTAAATATTCTTAAAAGAGGTGATTAAAATGAGCGTTACTTCAATAGAGCAGTTTTACGCTTTTTGCTCTCAAAAAAAATTAATGGGAGTTAAATGCGAAGAATGTGGTGCTTTATATGCTATACCAAAACCTTTATGCCTTAAATGCAGCTCTAAGAAATTATCTTGGGTACCGTTTAAAGGAGTTGGAAAATTAGCTTCATATACAATAGTTCATATACCTCATCCCAGATTCCAAAACGAAGCCCCCTATATTTTGGGAGTTATAGAACTTGAAGAGAGCGTTAAACTCTTAGCAAGAATTAAAAATGTAAAACCTGAAGATATAAAAATCGGAATGCCTCTTAAAGTTGATTTTGAAAAAAGTGAAAGCGAAACTTGGCCTAACTGGCCTAGATACTTTTTTAAACCAATTTAAACCGAAAACAATATCTTACAGCAATTTAACAATAAATTGATATTAGAGGAGAGAAAAATGGAGGAAGAAATTGGAAAAGTAGTAAATTACTACTCTAAAATTGGAGTAGCCGCTATAGAAATAACAAATGGAGAATTAAAGGTTGGGGATACAGTAAGATTTAAAGGAGCAACCACAGATTTTACGCAAAAAATTGAATCTATGCAAATTGAAAAGAAACCTGTAGAAAAAGCTTCTGCCGGAGCCTCTGTAGGAATAAAAGTAAATGATAAAGTTAGAGTAAACGATAAAGTATATAAAGTTACTGAATGAAACTTAAAGCCTCTTAAAGTTGCAAAACAAAATTTTCTATAGTTTCTTTAATTTGAAGCCACTCCACCTTATTATGAATTATAAACTTCTGATTTCTTTTCCATTTTCCATCCTTATTTAACCAAACATAAAGAGCAATTTGCTTTCTTCCAAAAGAATCTATTAACGCTATGGCTGACCACCACCTCTTAGTTTTATAAAGCGTAAAACTTTTTAACACCTTTAATTTTTCAGAAACAGGCAAATTCTCTTCCATATTTTAACCTCTCCATTAATAACCTTATTTTTCTCATCCACATATATAATATTTAAGAAACTTAAGCTCGGGTCAATAATGCTTAACCAAAATTTTGAGTATTTACGTAAAGAATTCAAGCAGCAGGTTATAGGTGTTTATTATCCCAGCCGTTTACCTTATCGTTTAAGACAGCGATGTTTCGAGTTACTTAAGGCATTGATAGCCTATAAACGTTTACTTAGCTGAATGCGATTTTTTATTAATGGTGGACCGGGCGGGATTTGAACCCGCGACCTTCCGCATGCCAAGCGGACGATTTAGTAGCGTTTTAAACGCTCATACCAGTCTGATCTACCGGCCCAATTATCTTATTCTATTGCTTTAACGTTCCTTAAATAAAAATTTTTAGCTTATATAACGTTTTATAGTTGAAAATTCATGGTTGGGTTTGAGCAAAACTCAATAGCGTTTTTTAGCATTCTCCATGTTTCTTTAGTTTTTTCAGGATGCGTGCTAAATAAAACAATTTTTCCCTCCTCTAAATTTGTTGATAAAATTGCTGCTCTTCCACTTTGAAATATTCCTATAGCTTCTTCGTTTTGTTTTAAAACCATTTCTGGGCCATTCTGATACCACATTAAAATTTTATCTTTATATCCTTTAGCTACTGGATGAAGTGGATTAACAATTTCTATTTCAACCATTTTTTCGCCATAAAACCTTAACGCTTTAGTTTTACAAAGGTTAAAAGCTGAAGCTGCATAAGCACCCATGCAAATCCCAATATAGCCTCCTCCGCCTTTAATGAAAAATCGAATCTCATTTACTGCTTTTTCGCTTAATAAGTTAAGAAGCTTAAAAGTATATCCTCCTGGAATTATTAAAACGCTAAAAAACTGAAGATTTCCCTCTTCAATATCCTTAGCTTTTAAAAATTTAAATGGAATATTCATTTCCTTTAAAGCTTTAGAAACTTCAGGATAAAAAACCGCGTAATCCTCAGAAAATAAAGCTATAGGTTTTTCGAATAACAATTTTAAACTCCTAAAAGATTTATATTTAGGTAAAATAGAAAAATTTTTAATTGTTAAATGTTATTATTAAAGTTCGGTGCCGAGGTAGCTCAGTCTGGGAGAGCACCCGGCTGAAGTCTTATTAAGCCGGAAACCGGGTTGACGGTAAAACCGGCCCAATCGCGCGTTCAAAACCTTAAACGGGGAAAATCGCGCCCTCGGCACCAAAAACCTTTTAAATTTTTAAAAAGCAATAAAACATAAAAGCTTTAAAGAAGATTAAACTAATCAATTTCTCATGCGGCCGTAGTCCAGCCTGGTCTAAGACGTCGGCCTGCCACGCCGGTGACCCGGGTTCAAATCCCGGCGGCCGCACCAAATAATTAAATGAATTAGCTTTATTTTTTTAGTTGAGCATTATTAATTCCCATTCCTATAGGGGATCCCCAGCCTAAAATCCAAATTGATTTAAGTTTTACCTCAGCTAAACTGAAGTTAGCTGCTTCTCCAGCTCCATTCTCATTATTTTAAATAAAATTTAAATGACAGATTTTAAAAGCTTTTCATAGCGATGATAGATAATGGTTCAGAATTTAGAAAGGTCAAGTGCTAGTAAGGTTTTAGACTGGACTTTACCGAATGATGAAGAAATTTTAACCTTACCTGTTGAAGGGCTTCTTTTACGTTTAAAATCTTCATTGAATGGAGTTTCTTCTGAAGAAGTTGAAAAGCGGCTTGAAACGTTTGGTTATAATGAATTTGCTAAGAAAAAGAAGAAAGCAGTTATTATTGATTTCCTTTCTCATTTTAGAAGTCCATTGGTAATAATTCTTCTTATTGCTGGATTGATTTCAGGCTTTCTTGGAGAGATCGTTAATGCATCCATAATATTCATTATAGTGACTCTTAGCATAATCTTAGACTTCTATCAGGAATCTAAGGCTGAAAAGGCAGCTGAAATGCTAAAGCAGAAGGTGGCAACAACAGCTACAGTTTTAAGGGATGGAGTTAAAAAAGAAGTTAGGCTTGCAGAAATCGTTCCTGGAGACATTATATATCTTTCAGCAGGTGATATTGTACCTGCAGACGCCCGAGTTATAAATGCAAAAGATTTATTCGTAAATCAATCCGCGTTAACTGGGGAATCTTTTCCTGTTGAGAAGACCGGCTTACCATTGAAATCTTATGCCCCATCGATAACTGAGTGGAGCAACTATCTTTTCATGGGTACCTCAGTTGTGAGCGGAACAGCAACAGCTGTTGTTGTGAAAACTGGGAACTTAACAGAGTACGGGAAAATTGCGAAGAGGCTTGTAGAAAGGGAAGCTGAAACAGAGTTCCAGAGAGGTGTTCGAAGTTTCGGTTATATGATGATGCAAGTAACTTTTCTGCTGGTTATACTTGTGTTTTTTATTAACGCTCTTTACATGCGAAGTATCCTTGATTCACTTCTTTTTTCTGTAGCTTTGGCTGTAGGCTTAACACCAGAGCTTTTACCAATGATAATTTCAATAAACCTTTCTAAGGGAGCTATGTTGATGGCTAAAAAAGGTGTTATTGTAAAACGCTTAGCAAGCATACAAAATTTTGGAAGTATGGATGTTTTGTGCACTGATAAGACTGGAACTTTAACAGAAAATCAGATAAAACTTGTTCTACACGTGGATCTTAACGGTAATGAAAGTGAAAAAGTATTTATATATTCATATCTTAACAGTTATTATCAAACAGGATTGAAAAGTCCTCTTGATGAAGCCATATTAAAATTTAGAAGTGTAGACGTAAAGGATTATAGAAAAATTGATGAGGTGCCCTTTGATTTTATCCGTAAACGTCTCTCCATAGTTGTTGAACATCAAAATCAACGTTTCATGCTTATGAAAGGTGCTCCTGAAGAAGTTTCTAAGATTTGCTCTTTCTACGAAGTGGGAGATGTTATAGCGGACATAACGGATGAAGTACATCGAAAAATTGAGCAAAAATATATTGAACTTAGCGTTGAAGGCTATAGGGTTTTAGCTGTAGCCTACAAGTGTTTAAAAGAAGATAAACCTGTGTACACGATAAACGATGAAAAGGATATGGTGTTTTTAGGTTTTATAGCTTTCCTTGATCCACCAAAAGAAACCGCAAGAGAAGCTGTAAAACTTCTTAAAAACGCTAATATAGAATTAAAGATTCTTACAGGAGACAACGAGTTGGTAACAAGGAAGGTTTGCGAGCATTTGGGTTTCGAGATAAAAGGGGTTGTTACCGGAAGCGAGATTGCTCAAATGCATGACGATTCCCTAGCAAGGATTGTTGAGGAAGCTAATGTTTTTTGCAGAGTAACACCAGCCCAGAAAAATAGAATAATAAATGCTTTAAAAAACAATGGGCATGTGATTGGTTTTTTGGGAGATGGAATAAATGATGCGCCTTCACTAAAAGCGGCGGATGTCGGTATATCAGTGGAGAATGCGGTTGATGTTGCAAAGGAATCTGCAGATATAATTCTTTTACAAAATGATTTAACAGTGCTTCATGATGGAGTGTTAGAAGGTAGAAAAACTTTCGGTAACACTATGAAGTATGTTATGATGGGTGTAAGCTCAAATTTTGGAAACATGTTCAGCGTTGCTGGAGCTTCATTATTCCTGCCGTTTCTACCAATGCTACCAATACAAATATTGCTTAACAACCTTCTCTACGACTTTTCTCAATCAACAATTCCTACAGATGAAATTGATCAAGAATATATCGAAAAGCCTAAAAGGTGGGACATACATTTCATCAGATGGTTTATGGTGTGTTTAGGTCCTGTAAGCTCCCTTTTCGACTTCCTAACATTCTTTATAATGCTTTTCATCTTTAAAGCTTCTGAATCGCTATTTCAAACAGCCTGGTTTATTGAATCTTTAACTTCGCAAACCCTTGTAATCTTCGCTATTAGAACAAAGAAATCTCCATTCTGGAAAAGCAAGCCCAGTCGATCCCTACTCCTAACCAGTATGGTAATATTAACGTTTGCATTGATATCGCCTTTTACTCCATTAGGGACAATCTTCCAATTTGTGAAGCCTCCAACAACCTTCTATGTAGCATTAGCTGTTATTCTCGGCACATACCTAACTCTAGCTGAAATTGTTAAAAGCAAGTTTTATAGAAGGTATGGTTATCGACTAGAACAAACTCTTATCCCACCTAAAAAAATTGGACTCTACCTTCCAAAGACCACAATAGTTATCCAAAATGTTATAGCTGTGATCTGTTTATTCCCAGAAGACCAAATAACAGTTGATTCTCTCTTGAAAGATCTGGCAAGAAGCATAGAGCATCCTCTTGATTACTCCCAAATCGGCCATACAATTCAATATCTAAAGCGCGCAGGACTCATAAGCTTTGATTGGCGTCAAAGAATAATTAAACGGGAAAAACCATTAAAAGAATATGTGATGAAACAATTAATGGCTAGTGAGCTGTGGCCAAAAATAGCCCAAGATTGGTATAAAATCGGCAGAACTGTTAAAGAAAAGTATGGAAAAGTAAACTCAGAATATCAAGAACTCTTGTTTTATAAAAGTCTCTAGAAAAACCCCTAAAATATGCAAATATATTTATTTTATCTTTCTATTATTTATTCATTATATTGTTTCTGGTTAATGCATCAATAAATAATGCATACCCCATCCTACCATTTAAAAAGGAAGAATGTTGAAGTCTTCTCTCTACTCAGAAGTTATATATTTAGCCTCAAAATATAATAGTTTAATGCGGCCGCGATTGTAACCCATACAATATTATGGGATAAGCAGCATAGCAGCAGCTTTGCTTATCTTAAAAGCTTCCACTATAGTGAAAAGTATCGCTATCCATAAAACGGTTATTCCAATGAAACCGTAGAAAGGGTTTCTTAAGCCAAAGAAAAGATAAGACCATAAACCATTTAGGAATAATTGAATAGCAAAAATGAATAAAGTTTGTCTTAGCTTTTTTTCTTTTCCTTTAATCAAAATTAAAAAAAGAGATAAACCCATTAATAAATATAGAATTGTCCAAACAGGAGCGAAGAGCCAGTTTGGAGGCGTAAATTTGGGTTTTACAAGTTGTGAATACCATGTAGAGATGGATGGAGATGTAAACAGCGTGCCTATTGCTCCTACCGCTTGACATAAGATAATTGATAAAATAAACTTCATTAAGCTTTTCTGACTTTTAAGCATATTACTTCTCATATATTTCACTCTTCAATAATAATTTATTCTATAGCATATATTTATTTCTTTCTTTTCAAATAAATTTGAATGTAAAATACAGCGTTAAAAATGGTTGAAAAACGTTTTATCGTAATAGTTTTTAATCAATATGATAATTTGAATTAGGTTTCCTCAAAATTAACCATGAAGTTATAGAGTATAAAAGGAATAGGAATGAAGCTGTCCAAAAAGTTAGTGTATAACCAAATTTTTCAGCTATTAAACCAGCAAGTATAAGCGATGGAATCATAATTAAATTTGATGGGGCATGAAGATACGCTATAGTTATAGCAACATTACTTTGTCCTTTAACTGTTTGAGCTATTAAAGATTCCCAAGTAATATAGCTTAATGAGTCTCCTAAGCCCATTATTAAAACAATAAATGAAGCTAAC
>Ga0078972_1002599_pt1 | contig 58988 bp, 51 predicted proteins | sample YelNatPaOPGAMG01_FD_67568 | JGI IMG/M metagenome (GOLD analysis project Ga0078972, IMG submission 67568) | Hot spring thermophilic microbial communities from Obsidian Pool, Yellowstone National Park, USA - OP-RAMG-01 (SPADES assembly) (version 2) | ecosystem: Environmental > Aquatic > Thermal...
AATAATTACCTATTTGCTGATTTTTGGTTTCTTCAAATTTTTCTTCCAATGTGCAGTCATAGATGACTGCTAGATTTCCAAAGATGAAGAATCCATCAGGTTTTCCTCTCTGTTCCTTGAACATGTGAAGTTTGTGTATCCCAATTAGTTTGAGCAGCCAAAATGTAAGATTCTCAAATTCTTCCGCGCGCGCATATTGGCGAAAACCACGGATTCGTATATAGCAGAAAGTCCGGAATTACCAGATTATGTTTGCTGCTTTATCCCAGTCCATTTTAAACTTTCCACTTTAAACCTTCGTTGTTGCCATAACCTCTAAAAGTAATTACTCGAGGCATGGAACAATTTTAAATATTTTGCTTCGAACGCGAGCTACGTTGTGGAAAGTGGCACCCTTACCCCAGCGTGGGGGGATCTACGTCGAAGAGTACATAGTAATTCTCCTCTACGAGTAGGAACCGGCATGGGTCTTTTAGCATGAAAACTGTTGATGAAGAAAACTTTAACTCAAACCAGTGTACATTATTGGACGGAACCTTTAATCCGGCGTTGCCTTTAATGGCGGGTGCATGGTTGCCTGTTCGCGTTGTTTCCTTTGACCTTGAGGGCACCCTTGTTGACGTGACGTTTAGCGACATGGTTTGGAATGAGGGTTTGCCTAGGCTTTACGCTTTGAAGGCTGGTTTAAGCTTTGACAAGGCTAAAAGGATTATTTTAAGCGAATATGCACGAATTGGCGAGAACCGTGTTGAATGGTATGACATTTGCTATTGGTTTAGGCGTTTGGAGCTGCCGGGCAGCCCACGGGACTTAATAAACTCTTATGCGGGGTTTGTGCGTCTTTTCCCGGACACCTTAACGGTTCTGGAGAAGCTTAGCCGAAAATATCGGCTCATCATAGTTACCAATTCAAACAGACTTTTCGTTGAAGTATTGGCGCAGCCTGTAATCAGCTATTTCAGCCATGTTTTTTCAACAACTTCGGATTTCGGGCTGTTGAAGAGGAAACCCGAAGCTTATAGGAAGGTGTGCGAAGCCGTGGACGTGACTCCATCTGAAATAGTCCACATAGGCGACCGCGTGCAGGACGACTTTAAATCTCCGAGAAGGGCTGGTGTTAACGCGTACCTTCTTGATAGGCAGAATAATCGTAAAAGTGTTCCTGCCGAGTTTAGGGTGGAGAGTCTCCGGGAATTTGCAAACGTTCTGTTAAAAACTGAAACATTTTAGGGTTGTGTTATCGCATTGTTTTTCAACGCTGATCCTTTTGGAGACTTATTCTTGATTGAAAACGTTGGATTGGCAAACACTTAAAAGGCTTTGTTATGGATATTGGTGAAAGGTGCTCTCGACTTGGGAAACTGTCCAGTGATTGTTGCCGCTGGTAGAACGAAGTTCGGCGAGCATTACGAAAAGCAGCCTGAACGTTTAATTGAGGAGGCTTGGCTTAAAGCCTCCGAGGAGGTTGGACTGGAACGTAAGGATTTAGAGGCATGTTACCTGTCAGATTATTTTCTACCCATAACAAACAAGCTTGGACTTGAGGAGGGCTTCCTGTCGGAGTTCACTGAACTACATGTACCAATGGATGTGGCGCGCTCCTTCAGCTCGGCTTTCGCCAACGCCTGCAACGCTATTCAGGCTGGGAAATACAGCCTGGTCCTCGTGGGCGGCATAGAGAAGATGACAGATCGCTGGGACAAAATTCGCGACGATCTTATGCTTCTAGAAGACCCGTGGAGCTATTATGCGGGATGCACGCCTGAAGCAAACCACGAGCTCATGCTTAGGGCCTACATTAGGCGTTATGGCATAAATGGCGAAAACCTTGAAAAGCTCAACATAGCCCTCGCACAAGTTTCCGTTAAAAACCATTTAAACGCTTTGAAAAACGAGCACGCCCAGTTTCAGAGGAAAATTACGGTGGAACAAGTGCTGGAAGCCAGAAAAGCCGCCAGAAGACCCCTAGGACTCTATGATTTCGCACCCATATCTGACGGTGCGACAGCAGTCATCTTAGCCAACGAGGAAGCAGCCAAAAAGTTGACGGATAAATCCGTATACGTGCTCGGCTCCGCCTCAGCCACAGACTATTTAAGTTATCCAGCTAGGGAGGACTTGACGGGCTTTATTGCAAGCCGTTTAGCCGTAGAGAAAGCCTTAAAAATGGCTGGGATAAGTCTCTGGGACATACAAGTTTTAGAGCTTTATGACCAATCAACAGTTATGGAGATGGTTTCTCTGGAAGATTTAGGCTTCTGCCCGCGTGGAACCGCCTGGAAAATTATTTACGAAAGCTGCCAAGACTATAAGGGTTATTACCGCATCGGCGAAAAGAAGCTTTACGTGAACATGAACGGCGGGTTGAAGGCTGATGGAAACCCCCTTGGCGCCACAGGCGGCGCCCAGATCTACGAAGTTTTCAAACAGTTGAGGGGTGAGGCTGGCGCCCGCCAAGTTGTAGACGATAAACCTCTCCGATATGGGTGTGTTCTCGAATTGGAAGGTTTTGGCACAAAAGGTCACGTCCACATTTTGGGGGTGAAGGAGCCTAGATGAGCAGCGAGCCCATAGAAAGGCGTGTCTCATATCTTGGCGACAGATTGAGGGGTAGACGCTGCCAGCTTTGTGGTAAAGAATACTTCGAGCTGAGGGATTACTGCGGCAACTGCGGTAGAAAAAGCTTCGGCAAAATGGAGGACATAGATTTCTTCTACGAGAAGGGGAGGCTTGAACTTTGCACCCTCATAACCGAGCCGACGAACAAGTTTACGAAGCTTGGAAGCTACGTTTATGGCATAGTATCCTTCCACAACGGCAAAGTCAGAGTCCCAGGAAGACTCACGGACAAAGTCATAAGGGACGATGAAAACGTTGATCCTTCAAGCTTTGAAGGCAGAGAAGTTGTGCCGAGATTTAGGAGACGTTACTCTGTTGATAGAAGCGAAATAATTCCAACTATTTCGTTGGCTTTCACGTTCGCCGACGAATACTACCCGCACCTAGAGTATAGACCGGTGAAACCTAAGAAGGAGTACGATGTGCCGGGCATAGTGGGCTACGGTGTTTACACTTCAAGGTTTAGGATAAGGGAGGGTGCCTTAGAAAGAGCTGTTCCCTTCATAGACGAGGACGCCATTACGGCGGCTGTTGAAGCTGGAAAACTCGCCCTAATCCATTCAGGTGTGGACAGCACGCTTATCGGTAAAGTCTACGTGGGTTCAGAGTCAAACCCCTACGCCGTTAAACCCATAGCCTCAAAGGTTGCCCAAGTCTTGAAGCTCGGCGAGGAGGATGAAGATGTTCAGGGCGTAGACGCTGTTGACACGGAGTTCGCGTGCAAGGCTGCTACAAGCATGTTCAAAGACGCAGCATCCCTTGTAAGCTATCCGAGGATGGGTGTTCCATACGCCATGGTCATAGGCGCAGACAACTCCCAGGCTGCTCCAAGGGACAGCCCGGGCGGGGAGTTAGATTTCTTCGTCGGGTTCGGGGGTTGCGCCTACATTTTCGGGAAAGCCGACGTTATAGCCGAGCTGGAAGGTTGGTATTCATGCACTTCTGATACTCCGGACTTTTGGCGGAGGGATGGAGAGCCGTATCCAATGCATGGTGGAAGGTTCACCGGAGACCCAGCCTATTTTAAGCACATTAGAAAGGCTGCGAAGAAACTCATGGAAAGGTTGAGGCTTCAGCCAAAGGACATAAGCTATTTCGTAGCCCACCAGCCCAACGTAGCCTTCCCAGTTAGAATAGCCAAAGAACTCGGTTTCAAGGAAGAACAGTACATGCCCTCCCTGCAGGTGGCAAAATTCGGCAACACCTATTCTGGTTCGTCGCCCGTGGGCTTGGCAGCGGTTCTAGACGTCGCAAAACCTGAAGAACGCATATTAATTGTTAGCTACGGTTCGGGAGCTGGGAGCGACGCCTATTCTTTTATAACAACAAGCCAAATTGTCGAAAAGAGACAACGCCAAAAGATGACGGTTAGGTATCAGGCGGAGAACCCGTTCCTTGAATATGTGGACTACAACACCTATAGGCGGCTTAAACTTGGCATGTAGCAAACCCTTTAATAAACAGCACTGAATAAAATATGCTGGAGCACACCACATTGTTCGCCTATGGAATCTTCAAGGTTATATATGCTCCCCGTGAAGCCTTCAAGGAGATAATACAAAACCCAAGATATCTTGGACCCATATTAATAATGGTTCTCTTCATCGCGGCGAACGTGGGCTCATTTTACGTGCTCATCACAAAAACCTACATCGAGACGACGATGCCTCCACTGGAAAAAAGGGATTTGTGGACCGAAAGCAAGACTTTCTGGCAGCCTTTAAACGGCGCCGAGTGCGACGAAAACTCAACAGACTACATTGCCGGCAACTATTATGGTAATAGAAGCATAATGTTTTGGGTTAGCCAAAGCAACAAAATAGCCATGCAGCTTCAAAACATCAGCGTGAACTGTTCTCAAGGCGGCTACTCCAAGCTCTATTTGAGGGTGAAGTGGACAAGCCCAAAAGAAAAGCCCATAAACGCGTCTTTACGGGTTTTCTCTGGAAGCGAAAGCTCCTATCTGAACATAACTAGCGAGTTCTCCAACGCCGCCCCAAACGTTTGGAACAATTTGACAATACCCCTTAGAAAAGGGTGGGATGGCGAAGTCAACTGGGGAAACATCACGGGCTTGATGTTGGAGATGGCGTGGAACCAGCCTTCAGACATTAAGGTTCTCGTGGATGGACTTTTCTTCGGCGGTGTTTACAAGCCCTATGCTGAAGGAGCCGTCACGGTTTTAGCACTTTACGCTGCCAATTCATTCATGCAGTTCACTTTGAGGTGGTTTTTCCTAGGCGGGATGATTTATGTTCTCGTAAGGCTTTTTAAGGCTAAAGCTGTCTGGCGAGTTGTCTTAATCCTCGCCGGTTTCGCGCTGATAACAATGTTTATACAGGCGTTAGTTAACACAGTAGCCTTCTCGGCCCTGCCAAAACTTGAATATTCGTTGGGATACATGGGCGGAGTGAAGGGTGAAGCTGAAACTGCCTACGATAAGATTTTGGAGGAAACGTGGCTTATTAACAGGATTTACAGCGTTGCACAGATAATCACGCTTGTTTGGACTGTTGTCTTATGCGCTATAGCTGTCCGTTTGGCAACTGAGCTTCCATGGACAACAAGCATTCTGACGACTCTAATAGCTTACATAGTCGCCATTTTTTTGGAAAACTTTCTCGTGCAGATCTAAAACGGCCCGTCATGATTGCGTCTATTAGAATGAATCAACCACGATGTTTAAAATATGAAATGCGCGCGCAATTTTTAAAATTATCACCTTTTAAGACGTTTAGCGAGGAATACTCTTGGCGAAAATCCTTCGAGTTCAAAATATAAAAAAGAGTTATCAAATGGGGAAGGTTATTGTTCCAGCCTTACGAGGTATTAGCTTTGATGTTGAAGAGAGTGAATTCTTAGCTGTTTTAGGTCCATCCGGTAGTGGCAAATCCACACTTCTGCATATAATTGGGTGCTTGGATAGGCCTGATGAAGGAGAAATCCTATTTGAGGGTATAAACATATTAAGTTTAACCGATGACGAGTTGGCTGAGCTTAGACTTAAAAAGATAGGTTTTGTCTTTCAATTCTTCAATCTGTTACCTAGGTTAACTGCCTTAGAAAATGTTAAGATCCCTCTAACTTTGGCTGGAATCTCTGATAAAGAGGCTGACGAGAGGGCTCGAAATTTACTGGAACTAGTTGGGCTTGGAAAGCGTTTAAATCACAAACCCTCTGAACTTAGTGGGGGAGAACAACAGAGAGTGGCTATTGCGAGAGCCCTTATCAATAATCCAAAGCTTGTTTTGGCTGATGAGCCTACGGGGAATTTAGACACAAAATCTGGCTGGGAAATAGTTAGTCTAATGAGGAAATTGAATGAGGAACTTGGACAAACATTTATTGTGGTTACTCATGACCCACAGGTTGCGGAGGCTGCGGACAGGATAATCTATCTCAAGGACGGCTTAATAGAAGGCATAAAACGCGGTTTAAGGTGAGAACCGTGAAGTTGAGTAAAATGGTAAGCATGGCTTGGTTAAACTTGAAGCAAAGAAAGCTTAGAACATTCCTTACAACACTAGGAGTTGCAATTGGTATAACAACAATTCTCGCCATGGCTTTTCTCGGAGAAGGTTTTAGAGGAGAAAATTAAACAAAGAATGGAACAAGGTTTTGAACTTGACGTCTTAATAGTTTTTCCAGGAAGCTTTACTGCCGGTCTACGGGAGGGCTTCAGCCAGAAAGATGTTAATTACATTAAAAACATATCAGGAGTAGATCTTGCAACTCCATTAATAACCATACCTTTGGGTAATTTTTCGGAGGGAGAGGTAAAATTGTGTAATAAAAACGGCACTAAACTTGGTGCTTTCACGGTAGGAGCGGTGAATTTTACAGAAATTAGGGAAATGCTTCCTCAAAGATTTAATTTAGCCGCCGGAAAATTTCCAGAGAGAAATGAAACTAAGAAAATTATTCTGGGATATAAGGCAAGCGTTATTAACGAAACTACCATCGCACGGGTAGGTGATAATGTAACGTTAATCATCCCTATGAAAACTCCCATAACGACTTTAAACTTTACTTTCACAGTTTCCGGAATATTAGCTAGAGGGGGAACGACAGGAATTACAAATTTTGACTACTGGGCGTTTATCTCTATAGAGGATGCACTCAGCGTAATTGGTAAGGGAAAAGAGAAACCGTACCAAATAATACTCGTCAAAGTTTCAAATATTCAAGATGCTGACAATATAGCCAAGGAAATAGAACGATATTTCGGGTTTTATTCTGTTTCCGTATTTGTTCCAGCGGCTTTTACACGGCAAGTCAATAACATACTAAGTCTAGTTCAAATGTTCTTAATAGCTATTGGTTCTATTTCGCTTCTTGTGGCCGGAATTGGAATCATGAATATTATGACTGTAACGGTGATGGAAAGAACTCGTGAAATTGGAATATTAAAGGCCTTGGGAGCGAAAAACCGAACAGTGCTAAGTATGTTCTTAACAGAAGCCCTGTTAGTGGGTATTATAGGTGGTTTGATTGGAGAATTCACGGGATGCCTTTTCTCCTATTGTTTAGCCTATGTTCTAAATGGTTTTCTGCAAACAAACAGAACAGAACTTCTGGAAAGGCCGGAATCACAAAACATCAAATTGACCCCTGTCCTCTCCATTACCTGGATGATTATAGCTTTCGCGTTTGCTATAATAATCTGCATAATCTTTGGCTTATATCCTGCGAGAAAGGCTTCGAAGATGAATCCTGTGGAAGCTTTACGTTACGAGTAGTTTCTTAGCAAGATTTATATGCGCGAATGTTGTTTGTTTTGACAAGCCTCAATCTAAAACCGGGTGCCTTTCAAAAGACACTTGGTTTTTAGCTTGAGGCTGTTCCGCGATAAGGGACGAAAAAACAGTATGCCAAGAAGGCTTCCAGAAAAAAGGAAATACGTTGAACGGAAACCGAGAAGGTTTGAAAGCAGACGTTTCATCTCGGATAAACCACTTTTCCAAAAAGTGCCCGTTAAAGAAAACCAAGAGCTAGAAGTTGTCATAGACGACATTGGAAGTAGGGGAGATGGCATAGCCCGGATCCAAGGCTACTTGATTTTTGTTCCAAACAGTAGGGTGGGCGAACGAGTCAAAGTGCGCATCACGTCCGTAGGTGGAAGATTCGCCATTGCGGAAAGAATATCCTAAAAGGGAGAGTGAAAGGGTGAAAATTAAAGAACTGCGGAACGGCATGAAACATGTAAACATTGAAGCCAAAGTTGTAGACAAAACCCCTACTAGGGAAGTTGTCTCAAGGTTCAGAGACACAACCCATAGGGTGGCAACAGCCGTAATAGCGGATGAAACTGGAACGGTGAAACTGACGCTTTGGAACGAGCAGATAGACAAGGTGAACGTCAACGACACAGTCAAGGTGGAAAACGGCTACGTGACAAGCTTCAAGGGTGAAATACAGCTTAACGTTGGAAAATACGGAAAATTGACAGTTGAATAGACTCGCGGAACATTTTAAACACGGAAAGAGGTGAAAAAGTATGGAAGATAGAAGAAGGTTCGGCGGAAAAAGAAGCTTCGGAAAAGCGGGACCAAAACGTTTCCCACCGAAGCCAGTTGAGCTCGGCAAGGAATACGAAGTAGACGTCACAGAAACAAGCCGAAGAGGAGAGGGAATAGCCCGCATTCAGGGACTGGTAACCTTCATACCGAACACTAAGCCAGGAGACCACGTCAAAATAAGGATAACAAGGATAAGCCGAAGATTCGCCGAAGCCGAAGTGGTTACAGAAGCCGCAGAAGAATAAACCTCAAAAGTGAAAGCCGGAACCTCAATTTTACAACTATTCCTTTTTGGCTAGACCATAAAATTGATTATAATGTTCATTTTCAAAAGCAACTCTGCATGTGATAATATCTGAGTGAGAGTATGGAAGCTGACGCCTTCGAAAGTCAACGTTTAACAGTATCGAAACAAATAGCCCTAACAATATGCTTTTCAAGTTTGTACGCAGTCGCATGTCTCATCCCAATTTTCCGAATAGTCGGCTCTCAAAACTTCATTACCTTGGCGGCGATGCTTGTACCAGCAGTCGGCATCTTGTTTGGACCGTTGGTAGGCACGGCATCGGCGTTGACTGGCGGCTTAATAGTGTTTTTCACCGGAACCCTTGCACCCTCCAGCCTTGTTTCTGGCGTAGTTGCAGGATTTTTAGCCGGCTTAATCCAACATGGAAAGTGGAGGCTTTGCCTCTTCACCTACGGAGTTTTGCTCCTCTCTTTTGGCTTTTACCCGCTTGTTGGACCTGTTTGGCTTTTCCCACCATACATGTGGTTTCAAATAGTAGGGTTTTCAGCTTTAGCATGGCTTGCGAGGCACAAGGGTAACCTAAGCATTACAATCAAGTTTCTATTATCATCCCTAGTTTCAACTTTAGCCGGCCAAATTGCAGGCTCCATGGTCTTTGAAATCCTTTACCTGCCAGTTTTCAATTTGGATGCTTGGAGGGGTGTATGGATGGCGACAATGTTCCTCTACCCAGCGGAGCGGACGCTTATAGCGTTTGGCTCAACCGTTATTGGAGTCGCGGTCTTCAAAGCCCTAAAGGCTGCCGGTTTGACCCAAACGTTTAATGGGATCGTTGAAAAGCGTTCATGAAAACGCATTCGCTGGGCGGTAAAGCCAAGTCTTCTGGGCCGTAGATGCCCTCGTCAAACTTGATTGGAGCGTCTTTAACAAGCACTATCGGGGTTTCCTCTACAGCCTCACCCATTAACAGGTGGGCGGCTGAGGCCAAGTCCTGGGCAACTGCATGCTGTGTGATTATTATCTCTTTCCCGTACAAGTCCCTTTGCCCCCGAAAGTCCACTATAGGCTTGAAGCCTGCAACAGCTAAGGCTAAGCCAACTGTTCCCCTTCGCAGCGGTATCAAGCCGCTGTCAACTATCATGACTGCGACGTTTCTCCCAGTCTTTTGGAAAATTTCCTCCCTCAACTGTTTGGCTGTCTCTTTAAGTTTTTCAGGCCACAGAGCCACATGGTTTAAAGGCGCGTTCTTGTTGTCTATTCCAGCGTTAACCGTTAAAACGTGGTTTTTCAACGTCAAAACGGCTTTCTCAACTCCTCCGTAAACCACGTCTGCCTCCCGCAGTATCAGCTCAGCAACCTCACCTTTTATAGAAAACTTTTCAGCAAGCTCCAGCGCCTTCCTTGAAGGCTTAACATCATCCAGTTTAACAATTCGACACTGCATGAATGCAACAATCTTGGATGCAAAAACCAAAACGTCGCCGTCTTCTAATGACAAATTCTGCCCAGACAAAGCCTTTAAAGCCACGTCAACAACGTTGTCGCCAACGTGAATAAACCCCGTCTTAACGGGATATAACCTCATATAAAGCTCAACCGCCCCTCTTGTCTTACATTGTTAAATGGTGGGGCCGGCCGGATTTGAACCGACGACCTTTCCCCGAAACAGCCTTCGAAGGCTGTTTCTACGGGTTTCCCTACCGACCGCTCCAGAACCTCTTCATCCCACGTGGGGTCCGCAAACCCGTGTAGGTGTTCTGGAGCCCGTCGTCATACCTGCCTAGACTACGGCCCCGAGGCTTCACGAGCATTAAGAGTTTAAATGGAATTTGGATATATGCGTTATTCCATCTCTTCCAAAAAGAATAACGCTTATTTACTGTTTCGTGAAGGATTATTCGGTTTATTGTTAATGTTCGGCGAGATTTCAATTAAACGTAGCGGAGAACCAGCTGGAAAAAATGGAACTGCCTGTTCGGGCAGGTTTGTCTTGTACAGGGATTTAGATGGAACCACCTATGAGGTTGACCTTCCACTTACCTCCCATGTGGATGTGGCGGAGCTAAGGGAGGAGCTGGGTCTACCCTCCTACATAGACTTGGACTATTTTCCAATGAGAAGCGCCATAGTCACCATTTGGGCTGCTGTGAACGCGCCGAGGCTTCACGAACTTTACCCCAATGCATTTAGCAAGGTGGTTAGCAAAAACCCCATTCCAGCTTTGCTTTTCGGAGGCGCCGCCGTTAAAATTCACTGTCCAAGCGCGAACGCAGGGGGCTCTCTAGAAAGACCAATTAAGGACACGGATTTCATAGTTCCCAAGAAGCAGGGAGTTGACTTTTACAGGCTATTGTTGCAGATGGATAAGGCTTTCGGCACCCAATACAAGTCTTTTGCAACGGCGAATGATAGGCGGTTTAACGCTTGGAGACATGGCGAAAGATACAGATTGACAACCATCTGCGACATAACCGCCGACGGGTTGCCCAAAATAACGATTTTGGACCTTTTCTGCGACATCATTGACTTGAGGCATAAGGTGGACATACGCGAAGCCTTCCCAAGGTACAAGGAGAACCTCTACACTGTTGGCTTAGAAAACCTCATAATTTCAAAAGCCCAATTCATATTTGACATGCCGAAAGAGTACCTGGAAGAGCTGAAACAGCACGGATGCGACTATAGGGTTCTATCCTATCCATACTACGCAAGGGACAAAATCATAATAGGGATGGAGGAGAAGGACATTAAGGACGTTTGCGCCATATTTCTGGACCATGAAATCGGAGCTGGACCGGAAAAAATCAACGCCCAGAAGATGCGGAAGGTTCTGGAGAAGGATAAGAAGCTCGCCTTAACCGTCGCTTTAAACCTAAAAAACCTGCTTGAGAGGGCTGATGTTTTGGCAAGATGGATGTCTAAAAACGAGGTTTCAACGGTGACCCAGCGGGTGCAGGAACTTTTAAGGGCGCTGCCTGTTGTCGACAAGAAGTGGGATAAGCCTTGGTGGAACACTGCGGTTGAAACGCCTATCATAGAGTAGGCGCTATTTCGTCCCCAATATTTTTTCCCGGATTTTCTCACATTTCTTGGTTGCTTCTTCGACAGCCTTCATTAACGCTTGACGTATTTGGCTTCCCTCAAGTTCAAAAATCGCTTCTATGGTTGTACCGCCCGGCGTGGTAACCATGTCCTTTATCTTAGCTGGATGCTCCTTTGTCTCTAGAATGAGTTTTCCTGTTCCGAGAACCGCTTGGGCTGAGCTGTAGAGGGCTAGGTCTCTGGGCAAACCGACTTTTAGCCCAGCGTACATTAAACCCTCTATGATTATGGAAATGTATCCAGGTCCGCTTCCGCTTAGGGCTGTTATGGCGTCCATGTACTTTTCCTCAACCTCTTCGGAGACCCCCATCGCGTCCAAGATCTGTTTAACCTTTTCCTTTTCCTCGCTGCTGAAGGTTTCGTCGCAGCAGTAGGCGGTGAATGACTCCTGCACGAGGGCTGCGATGTTAGGCATAGTTCTAACAAACTTTGTTTTAGGCGCTATTTGCTTATAGAACTGAAGGGGGATGGTGGCGGCTGTGGAAATAACAATTTTACCCTCAACCTCCGAGCTTATTTCCCTCAAAACTTTCTCTACATCGTTTGGTTTAACGCAGAGGAATATTATGTCAGCTTCTCCGGCAGCCTTTCTGTTGTCCGTCGTCACATAAGCTCCAAGCTTCTCGAGCTCTCTGAGTTTTTCCAAATCTCGCCTGGTGGCGATAACTTTGCCCTGGTAACCCTTCTTTAAAAGGCTTTTAACTATAGCTCCGCCTATAACTCCAGCGCCTATAACGGCAATTTTCTCCATAATCATCTCTCTAACGTAAATTTGGGCTGCTAGTAGATAACGGTTCTTTCAGAAACGAAATTATTGGGTTTCTGGGCCTCCCTTTATGAGCCGTTTGACCAATAAATATGTTTCTTTCCTTGACAGCCCAGCCCTTGAAAGTGGCAGGTCCACGCTTCCTTCTTTTGAGTAGAGCCTTAAACATGTTTCACGTTGGGGTGTAATGTAGATGGTTGCGTCTGAAAAATCAGCCCATTTACCCTCTTTCACGTTTTTGCCCTCCTGAAGCTGGAAGCCTTTACTATTCATGGAAAGCGTGACATGGTAGCGGTTTTTGTATAGGCGGTAGCCTAAAAGGAGTGAGACTAAAACGGCTACCAGCATGGATAGAGGGTTAATAATGTTTTGCATCCCCAGAAACATTAGGAGCACGAGGAGCAATACCATGGAAAGAAACGTTATTGTGAAGCTTTTCAGGTAGTTTGGAATGTCGAAGGCTTCGAACTTGGCTTCCGCCAGCTTCAACTGTTTCGCCAAACCTTTGCCTAAAACATTGTCAGAAAAAACTTTCTCCTTCGAGGACAAACTGTAGGCAACTATTCCTACGTTTCTGTCTGCAACGTTGGCAACAGTTTCCTTTACAGCCTTCTGGAATGCGTCCTTTTGAACAAGTCCGAGGAAAATCCAGTCCTCGGAGCCAAACCTGTTTTTGCAGGTTGAAATCAGCTTTCTAACAAGTTTTGGGTCAAAGCTTTGCTCCGTGTAAATGAGTAGGTGAACCTTGTATTTTGGGGTTACAAGCGCCGAGAATATTCTTGAAAGGAAGAAACCCCTTTCCTGTAGACTCCCGCAAGCGTATAGGGGGAATGTTAAATCGCCAACCTTGTATTCTTTACGGATTTCATTGAAATTGGCTAGCCAACGCAGGTTCCCCTTGACCAGCTGCTCTTCTACCATGTCGACAGCGAGATCCAGTTCATACAAGCCTAAAACACCATGCCACGAAGGATAAAAATAAGGGAGGGTATTTAAGCTATTCTGGCGGTATGCTGAGGTACAGTGTGCGCATGTCTATGCCTCTAGTAGTGTTTCTGTACATGTAATAGACGTAAAGCAGTATGCCAACTACTATGCAGCCGAAGAAGCCTATGGCGCTAACTATGTCGCCTACCTCGGCGCCTGATGTGAACAGCGACCAGATCCAAGGCGACTCTTTAATGAATATGTAGAGGCAGAAGGCGCCGCCTAGAGTTGCGAAGAAGCCGAGGGTGCAAACCGTTCCCACTGAATGTTTAACCGCCGCCCGTTCGTAGATATCCCTTCTTTCGAGAGGCAGCAGCATACATGAAAGGCAGAACAGCGTTAGGAAGAAGGCGTCGAAAATGTCTGTTCCAACCACACCGGCAAAGGCTAGGTATGTTGCCGCACCAGCTGGAAAGTCTGCTTCAGCCATGCATGCTGGAATTGCGAAAACTGCTGTAACTATTATGGACCATACAGGGGCGTGCCATCTCTCGCTGACATAAGCGAACTTTTCGGGCATCATTCTGTCAAACGCCATAGCGAAGAATGTTCTCGAAGCAACAAGCAGGAAGGGTGGGATGTCGTTGGCCACCCATAAGACGCCTCCAAGCGCTATAAGCCAAGAAAGCCATCCTAATCCCATCCCCCTAGCGACCATTGAAGCGATTCCAGTGCTCCATGCTTTCTGGAAGTTCGGGATGGTTTCTACAGCCGCTGCGACAGCATCCTTAGCAGCCTTTGGCGGGTAGCTGAGCCAAGCGTAAGCTTGGTAGAAGCTCCATTTGCCATCTGAAGCCACATTCATACAAGCGATGGCTGATAGGGAAGAAGCCAAAAGGTAAACCACCATTATGACCAAGCCTGAAACGAGAAGAATCATTGGAAGCTTCTTGTTCGCTTCTTTAACTTCACCAGCAACGAATGTTGTGGCGTACCAGCCCATATAAGCCCAGAAAGCTCCTCCCAAAGCAAGTGAGAAAGCGTCGAAGAATCCCGCTGTGTGTTCTACCATACCAGTGTCCTTCGCAAGCTGCACGATTTTTTCAGGAGTTACCCCTAACACATCAGTGACGCCTTTCACAACGAAGTCTGGGTTCATAGCTCCTGCAATCCACATCGCGAAGAATATTATGGTGATCACCGCTGGGATATAGAAGAGGATTTCCATGAGACGTCCATATAGCTTCGTTCCAAGAAGGGCGATTATCGCGAAAATCCAAACTATGACCAGACCGCCGATAAAAAGTCCAGCTGCACCGATTTCTATGACTGTTGGGGCTAAGGCGATATTGTAGAATATCATTATGGCTTCAAAGACGGCTACGCCTATAAGGCCGTAGGAGAAAGCTTCTGCAAGGAACATGAGCCATGCTGCAATGTAGCCCACGAATGGGTGTATAACCCTTGAAATTGTTACGTAGCCGCCACCCGACCTTGGCATGGCCGCTGCGACGTAGCCTGCCGCGTATCCGGTGATTAGCACCACGATGCCGCATGCTAGGAAGGCCCAGAACATGGCTGGTAAGCCTAGGGGCATGTCTGTTATCGGCATGGGCGCTGGACCGGCAAACTGGAAAGCCCGCTTCTGCCAGCCTAACCCTATGACGTGGCATAGGATTATGATGACGCCGAGGGTGAAACCTATCTCCCTTACAAGGCCTGTTGCCTCTCTGGCAAAAAGTTCAGGTTTTTTCGCAACCATTCTCAGAACCCGGATAATTAGTTTTATCCCTAACTGAATTTAAAACTTTCCATAAAAGCTTTAGGTTTAAATAGCACTGCCTCGCCTTTATAGTGGGAAACTATGGAAAACGCTGGGGAAGGATGATTCGAAGTGTCGTTTTTGTTTAAGAAGAAGAGGGAGACGGAGACGAGAATTTTGTTCGCCACGGACATGCATGGGTCGGAGGGTGTTTGGCGGAAGTTCCTAAATGCCTCTGCCATGCTGAAGGTTGACGTGGCGATATGCGGCGGAGACTTAACTGGCAAAATGTTGGTCCCTATAGTCAAACGCAGGGACGGAAAATACTCCTTCTACCATCTAAAGAAGACCCATGTGGTTGAGGAAAGCGAACTGGATAAAGCCATGAAGGAGATTAGGGGTATAGGCTACTACCCCTTTATAACGGACGAAGACGAATATGAGGAGATGGTTAAAAACCCAAGGAAGGTTGACGAGGTTTTTCAGGAAGTCATGGTTTCAACCCTAAAGAATTGGTTTGATTTGATTCCGCAGAAACTTCCAAGCGATGTCCGGGTGGTTGTCTGTCCAGGAAACGATGACAGGCCGGTTATAGACGAGACGGTGAACAACCATAAACACGTGATTAACGGAGAGGGCAAAGTGGTGGAGGTTGACGATTCCCATGAAATGGTGAGCTGCGGATGGGTGAACCCAAGCCCATGGAAAACCTCCCGCGAGGAAGAGGAGGAAAAGCTTGAAGAACGCCTTGAAAGGTACATCTCCAAAGTCAAAAACGTTGAAAATGCCATATTCAACTTCCACGCCCCGCCCTATCAGTCGAAACTCGACGAAGCCCCCCTCTTGGACGAAAACTTCAATCCGGTGATCCGAAGCGGAAGCGTCGTTATGGTTCCCGTGGGCTCGAAGGCCGTTAGGAAGATGATTGAAAAATACCAGCCGTTCCTGGGGCTTCATGGACACATCCACGAGTCAGCCGGCTCCATGAAAATTGGGAGGACGTACTGCGTAAACCCAGGAAGCGAGTACGCGGAGGGTATTTTAAGAGCCTTCCTCATAGAGTTTAAAGGCAACAAAATCACGAGGCTCCAGAGGATAGAAGGGTAGGTTCCATGGCTTGGCTCCTTGACAAGGAGATCAAGCGTGAGTTGCCCGAAGAATGGAAAGGCGTTGTCCCGACGGAGGTTTTCTTACAAGAGGCCCAGAAAATCGTTGAAGAAGCACAACGTGAAGGCATAGTTTTGAGGGTTCTAGGCGGACTGGGCATAGCGATCCACTGTCAAGAAAATAGAGGTTTCGCCCAAAAACTCGGCAGGGTAGGCGCTGGAACCGCTGGAAGACAAGAATACAGCGACATAGATCTAGTCTCCTATCGAAGCTTCAGGGAACAAGTGAAGGCTCTATTCGACAGGTTGGGTTACGCGAGAAGAAGGGCTACCCTTTCAACGGCGGCTTCCGAAAGACAAATATATTTCCATCCTAAGGGCTGGTTCTACGTGGATGTTTTCTTTGACAAGCTTTTAGTAGCAAACCACCCCATCGATTTTAGAGGAAGGCTTGAGCTGGACTATCCAACAGTTACTGTTACAGATCTGCTCCTTGAGAAAATCCAGATTTGGGAGGCTTTCAGCGTCAAAGATCTTAAAGACTGCCTTCTTCTGTTAAAAGCCCACGAAGTTAACCTAAAACAGAAAAGAGAGAGCGTGGACGCCTCATATATAGCCAGACTTCTGGCTCAAGATTGGGGGTTCTGGTATACGGCCACAACCAACCTCAAAAAGGTTAAAGCTTTTCTAACAAGGTTGGATGAGCTGGCTTCTCGGGCGGAAATAGACCCTAAACAGGTGAGCATGGGCGATAGGGAAGAAATAATCCGCAAAGTGGATAAAATATTGGAAGCTGTGGAAAAAGAGCCAAAATCTCTTGTATGGAAAATGCGCTCCAAAATAGGCACAAGGAAACAATGGTATAACCCTGTAGAGCGCCCTGAAACTGTCGGCGGCTTCGGAATATGGGAAACCCTCCTCAAAAGCTGAAAAGGCGGCTCTAAAGCGAAAGGTTAATGTAGGATTGCTGAAGGTGTATTTTGGGGTTTGCCGGCCATAGGGCGCGGGACCCACCCGATCCCATTCCGAACTCGGAAGTTAAACCGCGCTCCGTTCCCGGCAGTAGTGTGGTCTTCGGCCACGCGAACCCGGGAAAGCCGGCAGCCCCCATTTAATCGCCAATTTTAGACAGATTCAGCGAGTGCACGGCATATTTTAAATAGCTGAGCAGAATTCTTAATCTTTTCATACCGCATCGTTTCGTGTTGAGTATTTGGCATGTGGGAGTGGCTGTTCCCCCTTTTGGCTTTTTGGTAAGCACGGTTGCGGCGTTAACAGGCGTCGGCGGCGGAATTTTCATTGTTCCCTTATTAACGCTTCTTACGGTTTTGAGTCCGCGGCGGCTGTTGGCACATGTTTGGCAATCACCATAATCACTTCGCTGGCTCCTCGGCGAACTATTTGAAGTAGATACGCGTTTACTTAAGGGCTGGGCTTGTTTTGGCATATACTACAACTCCGGGGGAAACGTTCAAACGTTGTACGCCGTCTGCCTCGGCTTAGGTGCCGTCGCCGGCGCCCAGGTTTGAGCCTACGCAAGTCGGAAGCTTTAAAGCAGAAGTCTAAGCCTCGTGTTCGCCGCCATGCCTGTGGTGGCCAGCGTGAACATAATTTTGAAAAACCTGCAGAACATTTAATCGACGCCTAGATTTTGCATATCTACTTGGAATATCTTAAAGCTTATAACCGAGATTTTGCTAGTTTCACGAAAGGTGGTTTAGTGAACATAGCAGTTATGTTGTTAACTTCATTGGCTATTATGCAAAGCTGGCTGCTTCAGGTGCCGGGTGAATTGTTTTCCCTGATAGCGTGGATTATTTTCATAATTATGATGCTTATTTCCATGTTTTATGGGCAGAGGATTCAGCTTCGCATCTGGCTTAACGAAATTGAAAGCTCCCTCTACAAGCTTAAGTATTTGAGGGATGAGGGGCGGAGAATAGCCATAGAAGCCATCAAGGAGGTGGGGAAACCTCAAACAGACCCCACGCCGAGGGTTGACCGTTTCCTAGAGTATTTCACCATCTACCCCCAAAGCCTCGACCCTGTGGGGGTCGTATGGAAGCTGGAGCATATTTTAGATGTTAGGGATACCCGTTTTAAGGATGAAGTTAAGCTTTTGGCACCTTCCGCCGACGAAACCCAGATAAACAATTTAGAGAACACGCTTGAAGCGGCTATGGCGCTAAACTACATTTACAAGGTTATAAGGCACTACTTCCTGCTTGGCAAGAAAACTTTGAGCCTCTACATTGTAATGCAGATTCAAATGATTTTGCCCCTTGTGATGCGGGAGGCTGAAGCATACGCCAGCGCCCTTAAGGCTTTTGCCTACGGGCAGCCAATAGGCGACGGCGTCGGCGCCCTCGTCGCCGCAAAGCTTATGCATGGCTATCAAATTAGGAAAGTGCCTAAAGACTGCGTTGTAGCAACTGTTCCGATAGAGGGGAGAACAGCCTACGTCATAAAAGCCGAGGGACCAGGTGGAAACGTGGGCAAGCCCGGAGACGCCATTAAAACGATTATAGAGGAAAACGAGGGTAAAATTGCCAATATAATAATGATTGACGCTGCCCTGAAGCTCGAAGGAGAAGATGTTGGCGAGGTGGCTGACGGCGTGGGCGCGGCCATTGGGGGTCCGGGGGTGGACCAGTTTAAGATTGAAGAAACCATCTTAAAGTATCGCATACCGATAAACGCCGTAATAATCAAGGAGGATATCGGCGACGCGGTTTCACCCATGAGGAGGGAAATTTTTGAAGCTGCGGATAAGGCCATCGAGAGAATCAAGCAGCTCATAGTGGAAAGGACCAAGGAGGGCGACAAGGTTATTATTTGCGGCGTAGGCAACACCATAGGAATAGGACAGTAAGCGGGGGAATGTCTTGAGCCAAAACTCTTCCGAACAGCAGCCGGCTGTGAAAGTTTCACCCTTAGTCTTGATGGCGATATTCATAACCTTAGTAATCGCCGTCATGGCTTTAGCTAACTCGCTTCAATTCTACCTTTCAGGCGAACATGAAGTTGCCATGGTTCTGCTGCTTGTTGGCTTCATAGGCGTGGCGGCTGGCACCTACATGCTTTTCCAGCTGAGGCAGCGGTTGATACGTTTAAGAATTGAGTTGCCGCCTATAACGACAACCATCGAGTGTAGGAAATGCGGCTTCAAAACTGTCCGGGAGTTCCAGCGCGGCGACTACATATTTAAGGAGGTGGATTTCTGTCAGAAATGCAACGAGAAAATGTTGATAACCGCCATTTACAGGGAAGTTCGAGAGAAGAGCAAGCCTTCCTTCCCCTTTTAGGTTAGAACCAAACAGCCGTCTTCAACGAGTAGAACCGTGTGTTCTGCTTGGGCTACGGGTTTTCCGCTAACTTCAACGAAAACGGGGTAGCCCATAACAGCCTTTGAAACAAGGAGTTCACGAAAAGCTTCCTGGTAGTGTTCTTGGGGTACAATGCCTTGAAGCCACCTTTCAGCGAAGGGCAAAGTTCTGAAGTTTTCCTCAATGTACGTTAGGAGCTTTTTAGCGTAGGGGTTTTTTAGAGGCTTCTGTTTCACGAAACGGAAAATTGTCACCTCGCTGCTTTCCTCCACCTTTCCCGCGGCGTTTTGAACTGTGACGAAGGGTTCGACGGCGTAGGCTTCGCCTAGCCTAACTTTTGTGAGGGATATGTGCGCCACGTTGGGCAAAGATGTTCCAGCGTGCACTAGATATCTGCCAACCTGATGCCCCGTCAAGTTTGATACGGGCCTGTACCCTCTGGATTTTACAGCTTGTTCAATGACTGCCCCGATTTTGGATGTGGACATATTCGGCTGGATTATTTCAATAGCCTTTTTTAAGGCTTGTTCAGCTGTTTCCACCATGTCTCGAAGCTCGTGGTTGAAGCATACTGTTACGGCAGTGTCCGTCACGTAGCCGTCCACGTGGGCGCCTATGTCCACCTTCACTAGAGAGTTTTCTGGAATGGTTCTTTTGTCGCCCGGCGGCGAAGTGTAGTGGGCGGCTATTTCGTTTATTGAAACGTTGCATGGGAAGGCTGGCTTTGCACCCTTACTTCTTATGAGCTCTTCCGCTTTCTCGCAGACTTTAATTATGGGCATGTTTTCCCGGATAAAACCCTTAAGCTCCTCGCGGGTTTCTCGGAGAATTCTTCCAGATTCGCGGAGCTTTCTAAACGCTTCTTCGTCCAAACTTCCAGTTTGCCTCCACTTTAACCTTTATTAACCAAAACATAGCTTTAAAAGGTTTGATTGTGGAGGGGTGGGATGGCGAAGGTTACATGGTTTGGACATGCAGCCTTCCAGCTTGATTTAGCCGGGAAAACTGTTCTTATAGACCCGTGGCTTGACGGAAACCCCTCCTCGCCAGTGAAGGCTTCAGAGGTAAGCAAGGTAGATGTTGTCTACGTCACACACGACCATGGTGACCACTTGGGCGACGCCGTAGCCATATGCAAACGCACGGGCGCCACCTTCGCTTCAACCTTTGAGCTTGGAAACTACGCCAGCGAAAATGGAGTTAAAAATGTTGTTGGGTTCAACATTGGCGGATGCGTGGATGTGAAGGGTATAAAACTGCACATGGTGCAGGCTTTCCACACGAGTTCAAGGGGGGCACCCACGGGGGTTGTTGTGGAAGGAGAAGGCAAAACAGTTTACCACGCTGGGGACACAGGGCTTTTCACAGACATGAAGCTTATTGGGCAGTTGTACAAGCTGGATTTGGCGCTTCTACCCATAGGCGGATACTACACCATGGGCGCCTTAGAAGCCGCAGAAGCCGTTAAACTCTTGAAGCCTAAAGCCGTTATACCGATGCACTACAAAACTTTCCCCGTTCTAGCCCAGTCAGCAGAAGATTTTGTTGAGAAATTGAATAAAAAGGCGGCGAAGGTTAAGGTTGTGGTTTTAAACCCCGGAGAAAGCTTCGAGTTCTAAACTCTCATTTTTAAATTTTCGGTCTGTAAATTCTTGGTTCAAGGGTTGCGAACTCGTTTCCGCCTAGGTGAAAAACCATTCTTGCCCTTTCAAGGTTGTAGCCGCCGATCTCGCTGAAGCAGTCTTTGTCGGCGTAGGCCTCCAAAACCTCGCCCACGAATATTGTGTGATCTCCTGTTGGACACTTGCCATAAAGATTACACTCCAAGTGGGCGACGCACTCCTTGATTATTGGAGGCTTAACCCGCCTAGCCGGCAACGGTGTCAAGCCGGCCCCCTTAAACTTTTCGTGGTCTCTTCCGCTCACCCTTCCGCAGTAAAAGGTTGCGTCTAAAATTTCCATTGTTGGAACGTTCACCACGAACTCGCCGGTTTCCTCGATAAGGGTATGCGAGAACCTGCGGGGTGCAATGCTTACGGCAACTAGCGGCGGGTTAATGGAGGTTGGCATGGCCCACGCTAGCGTTATAATGTTGGGTTTTCCATCCTTGCCAGCGCATGAGACAAGAACCGTGTGCATGGGGTGGACAAGCCTGTAAGCGTTTGACAAACTGACGTTTACAACGTTTTTCTCCTTCATTTCAACCCCCTTCCTCTAGCGTTTTAAGTGGAACTTGTGTATTATGTTTCTGGCCTTCTCCCGCCGCCTCTGGTGCTCCGTCAAGAATCTTACAACCCTTTCGGTTAGTTCCGTTTTGCATTCGCCGCACAGGATTTCGCCAGCCCTGCACATGCACTCCCTCTCGGCTAGTTTGTCGTCATCCTCCTCGAAAAGGAAGTAGAAGTACTGGAAGACGGAGCATACCGTCGGGTCTCCACCTAACCTGCGCTGTTCAGCCACCGTGGGCCTGCCGCCGGTGAAAGCGTTCCAAATCTTACGCTTAACCGCTTCAGGCGGATCTGTGGTGAATATGGATGTTTCAGGTTCTGAAGCGCTCATTTTTCCGCCCGCACCCAGCCCTGGCAGAAATCGGCAGTGGATTTGAGCTGGTTTGTGGTAGCCGAGTTTAGGCGCCACGTCCCTGGTAATCCTCCAGTAAGGGTCTTGGTCTATGGCGGCTGGAATAAGTGCAGGAACATTTTGGCCTGTGAGTTTGGCGTGGAGGAAGCATGGAACAGCTTGTATGGCCGGCCAGAAAATCCACCCAATATTTGTGCTTTCCTGAAAGCCGAAGGTTGCCTTCGCCGTGGACAAGGTTATTCTTTTAGCCACTTCGAGGGCTATGTCGTAAAGCATGTCAATGTCCTCCACGTCAAAGATTATGTAGGTATTCTCGGGCTCAAAGCCTAAGGCGATTAGGTCTAAGGCGTTCTCGTAGGCAAAACGCTTCGTATCCTCAAGCCTAAGCTCGTCGTCCACAACGAACTTCTCGTCATCCGTCACCTGGAAATAAAGTCTTGTCCCAAACTTCTCCTGCAAATGCCGAGTGAAAATCCATGGAACAAGATGCCCAATGTGAACAGGCCCAGAAGGCCCCCTACCCGTATATAGGACGAAGCGCGTCCCCTTTTCGTAAAGGTCTAAAACCGTGTCAAGGTCTCTGTGGGAGAAGAAGATTTTACGCCTAAGCTGGAGGTGAAGCCCACCAGTGTATTTGGCTATCCTCTGCAGCAGCTCCTCAGTTAAGGGTTGGGTTCCAAACTCGCGGATTAAACGTTCATAGTCTACCCTGCCCCTAACCTCCCAAGGGGTGACAACCATCTCGTTTCGCTCTTCACCGGCCAAACTGCGCCCTCTTTAAAGGTTTCTTCGGCTTCTAATACTTTTCAACACTTGTATTAAGTTTTGTGAAGCGGCTTCTGGAATAACCTATAAATATGCGGTTCACGCCTCCATTATTGTCGCCGGTGAAGGGATGCCCCGCCAATTTCCATAAAGCGCCTCGCTGCCTCAGTTTTTGATGGGTATAGCTTAAAAAGTCTCAAAGGCTTTGTATGTAAGCATCCCAGCGCAATTAAGGAACATAAAAGCGGTTTGGGTGTTTAAAATGGCTGGTTTAAGACTTCACGAGAAAAAGACTTTGATGGCTTTAAGGATTCTCGACGGAAAAGCCTCGGTGGACGATATTGCCGAAAAAGGCGGCTTGGCCCATGCAGCTGTCATGAGGGCTGCCCTAACCCTATCTGAAAAGGGGCTTGTTAAAGTCCACGAAAAGCGTTGGAGGGTTGCCTCTTTAAGCAGCGAAGGTGAGTACTACGCTCAATATGGCTTGCCTGAGCGCCGCCTACTCCGTGCATTGTTAAGGCTTGGCGGCGAAGCAAGCGTGGACGAAGCTGTGAAGGAGTCGGACTTGGAGGCCGAAATGGTTCCAATAGCTTTAGGTTGGCTTAAAAAGAAGAATTGGGGCGCCTTAAGGGATGAAAGATGCACGTTAAATGTGGAAGTCGAGCCGCCTCCGGGAGAAGACGAGAAGCTCTTAGCCAACATATTCGAAAAACGCTCCGTGAAGGTTGAAGAATTAAGCAAGGGCCTTAAACAGGTTCTGGAAACCCTTCGAAAACGCAACCTGGTTGAAATCGAGGAGAAAGTTTACCGCGAACTGGAGTTAACCGAGGAAGGATGGCGAATAGCCAAAAAAGGGTTAGAAATAGCTGAGGAAGTCACGCAGCTTACGCCTGAACTAATAGTTTCGGGCCGATGGCGAAACGTGAAGCTAACAAGATTTGATGTGACTGCACCTGGTCCTTCTGTTTACCCGGGTAAAACGCATCCACTGCAGCAGATTATTCAACGCGCCCGCGAAATCTTCTTGGAGATGGGCTTCACGGAAATCCGCGGCCCACTGGTGGAGACGGCCTTTTGGAATTTTGACGCCTTGTTTCAGCCTCAAGACCACCCAGCCCGTGAGATGATGGACACGTTTTATCTGGCTAACCCCCAAACTGGCCGGCTGCCCCTAAAAAGGCTTGTGGATGCGGTGGCGAAAACCCACGAGGACGGGTGGATTACGGGTTCTAAAGGCTGGGGCTACAGGTGGAGCCCCGAAGAGGCAAAAAAGCTCGTTTTGAGAACGCATACGACGGCTGAAACTATAAAGTATTTGGCAACTCGCAAGAAGCCGCCGATAAAGGTGTTTTCCGTAGACAGGGTTTACCGCAACGAGCAGGTTACATATAAACATTTGGCGGAGTTTCATCAGATTGAAGGCATAATAGTTGACAAGAAGGCTACATTTCGGGATTTAATGGGCACATTGAAAACGTTCTACACCAAATTCGGCATTGAGAAAATAGAGTTTTGGCCAAGCTACTTCCCCTATACGGAGCCTTCAGCCCAAGCTGTGGCCTATCACCCCAAACTTGAACGTTGGATAGAGCTGTGCGGCATGGGCATGTTCCGCCCCGAAGTTTTGGCGCCTCTAGGCATTAAATGCCCCGTGCTTGCTTGGGGCGGAGGCTTGGAACGTTTAGCCATGATAGAGCTTGGTTTAGATGATATTCGCATGTTATATGGAAACAACGTTGGCTGGCTCAGGAGGACACCCCTATGCCTGTGATAAAGCTTCAGGTGGAAAAACTGGCAAAGTTTCTGGGCAAACCTGTAACCGTTGGGGAGTTGGCGAAGTGGCTGCCATGGCTGGGCTTCGATCTGGAAGAAGTAGGCGAGGACTATGTTAAGGCCGAATACAACCCAAACCGCATAGACTTCTGCAGCCATGCAGGTGTAGCCCGCGCCTTGAAGGGCTTCCTTGAACTGGAAACAGGGCTGCCCGAATATCACGCTGAACCCCCGAAAATAGTTCTAAACGTTGACAGCGCTGTTGCAGCCGTTAGGCCGTACATGTTGGCAGCCGTTGTCCGCGACGTCAAGCTAGACGGAGACGCAGTTGTTGAGCTTATGGAAATGCAGGAGGACCTCCACTGGGGTGTTGGACGAAACCGTAAGAAAGCCTCTATAGGCATCCACAACTTGGACGCTGTGGAGCCTCCCTTCACATACACGGCCGTGGAGCCTACAAGCGTGAAATTCGTGCCGCTGGGCAAAACTGAGATGATGACGCCCAAGGATATTTTGGAAAAACACGAGAAAGGTGTAGCCTACCGCCACCTTGTCGAATGGGCACCCAAATACCCGCTGCTTATCGATAAACATGGACGGGTTTTATCCATGCCGCCCATAATAAACGGTGAATTAACAAGGGTTGACGAGAAAACGCGGAACCTTTTCTTGGACGTTACTGGGCCTAGCCTTGAGGCTGTGGAGAAAAGCCTAAAAGTTTTAGCGACGGCGCTTGCGGACATGGGCGGCAAATTGGAAGAAGTTATAGTGCATTATCCAGACCGCACACTGGTTTCGCCCAACCTTGAACCGGAAAAAATGAGGCTTAGGGTTAAATACGCCAACAAAATGCTCGGCTTGAAGCTTTCCATGGACGAGGTTGCTCACTGTTTGCGGAAGTGCCGGCTGGAAGCCAAACCCGTTGAAAGGGATGTTTTGGAGGTTGCCATCCCACCATACCGCATCGATGTAATGCATGAAATAGACCTTGTCGAAGAGGTTGCCATAGGCTACGGCTACTATAGGCTTGAGCCAACAATACCAGCCGCCGTGACAGTCGGCGGAAAACATCCGGCTAACAGGCTGGCTGAAACTGTCCGCCAAATCATGACAGGCTTAGGCTTCCTAGAGGTTATGAACTTCACTTTGACAAACGAAAGGATCCACTACGAGCTTATGCGTTTGAAACCAAAAAACCCGGTGCGCATAGCCAACCCAGTATCAGCCGAATACACCATAATGAGGAAAACGCTTCTACCAGGGCTTTTAAAGAACCTAGCCGAGAACAGGCATGAAAGCTACCCCCAAAAGCTCTTCGAAGTGTCCGATGTGGCGAAAATAGACAGACGCCTCGAAACCATGTGCGAAAGACGCTTGCACATGGCGGCTGTGACATGCCACTCCACAGCCAACTACACCGAAATAAGGTCAGTTTGCGACGCGTTTCTAGCCAACATTGGGGCTGCGGACTGGCAAATAAAAGAGGCTAAACATCCAAGCTTCCTAGAGGGGCGAACAGCCGCCATCCACATCGGTAAAAAACAGGTGGGCATTTTGGGCGAAATCCACCCACAAGTGCTAAACAACTTTGAAATCGAAAACCCAACCGCCGCCCTCGAAATAGACCTAGAATGGCTGATACGAAGAAAGACTAGAGAGGGAGAGTAGAAAATAAAACCGAAGCCATGTTATTTCTGCAAACGTTGAAGCTATCTATCTAACAGTTCACCAGCAACAAATTCAGCTTCTTTTTCGAAACTTCAACATGAAGGCCGCTGCCGACGTTAAAGCTAACAGAGCCAGCAAGTAGCCGCTGCTTGGCATCTCCGGAGCATGGGGCGGTTCATAAACCGTAAACGTGACTTCCTTCTCAAGCCAATATTCACAACTTCCATGAACCGTCTGGACATAAACCCTAAAAACATATTCGCCGGCTTCAAGCCTCCCAAGAGTGTAAGTGTTGCTTTGGTTATGGACAACCTGCAAAACAAACTCGTCCCTTCTGGGCACATGAATAGTCACATTTACGGAAAACATGTTGCCTTCCCTGTGAACCCTGCTAAAATCAACAACGTGTGGCGGGTCTGTGTAGAAGAGGAAGTTAACAAAAACTTTAACATCGTCGAGTTCCGCCGGTTTTTCTGGGATAACATTAACCCAGCAGACCATTATCTCAGCGCAAGAAAGCTGAACGCTGAAACATAAAACTGTGGCAATAAGCAGAATCAAGCCGAACAATACACGGGCCTTCACCTTCATCCCCTTTTAAACCAACACCGTTAATAGTTGATCAGCGATAAAAGTTTAACCGAGAGCCCGGAGGAGAGCAACATTTAATTCTTCAAAACTTTAAAACCTACTTGGCAATGAACAGCTTCACATAGGGAGCCTCCAACGAACCCCGCCGGGACAAATCCATGCCGACGGACCCAACTGAGCGGCAAGCGTTTAGGCGCTTGTTGCCATGAAGGCGGGTTTACCCAAGCATGGGACACCGGCGGGCGCGGGCGCCCCCTAAACTCCCGCGCCGGAGAGAGCTTAACCGAGGGGAGCGCACGGCTCCACGATGAAGTTAAGTGATAGGTGACGTCGGGAGACAAGCAGGAGCGCCCGCGATAAAACATCGTGCACTTTTTCGGAAACAACTTTTAAGTTAAGCGTTTGCATATAATGTGAAAGGTTTGACTGGGCTTGGACATAGAAACCAAAATCGAGCTGATTAAACGTCCACCCACAGAGGAGATTCTCGTCGAAAGCGAGCTACGGGAGCTGCTTGAAACAAACCCTCATCCAGGCCACTACATAGGCTTTGAGATTTCCGGCCTACTGCACCTTGGAAATCTTGTCATTTCGGGCTTTAAGATAAACGATTTCATGAAGGCCGGCATCCGCTGCCAGGTTTACCTAGCGGACTGGCACAGCTTCATAAACAACAAGTTCGGGGGAGACTGGGACAAAATCCTCCAAGCTACAAAGTACTATGCAAAGGCTTTCCAGTTTTTCTGTCCAGGTGTAAAAATAGTTGTGGGTTCTGAGCTTTACCATAACAATGACGAGTATTGGCGTAGTCTGCTGAAGTTCGCGAAACACATGACGTTGAAGCGCACACTACGCTGTCTAACAATCATGGGGCGAAGTGAAACTGAAAAGCTTGATTTGTCGCAGTACTTCTACCCGCCCATGCAAGCCGTAGACATAAAAACAATAGGCGCCGACATACCCCACGGCGGAATGGACCAACGCAAAGCCCACGTCTTAGCCCGCGAGATTTTCCCAAAAATGGGGTGGAAAAAACCGGTGGCGGTGCACCACCACCTCTTGATGGGTCTTGCTGAACCGGTTACGCTTCCAACAAAGGACAAGCTGGAGCAGGTTATAGCCAGTAAAATGAGCAAGTCGAAGCCTTGGACAGCCATATTCATCCACGACACTGAAGAACAAATAAGGGCGAAACTGCGAAAGGCATGGTGTCCAGAAAGACAGACGGAAATGAACCCAGTGCTTGAAATAGCCAAATACATAATATTCCATGAAAGAGACTCTTTCACCGTGGAACGCCCATCCAAGTACGGCGGCAAAATAACCTTTGAAGACTACGCGGAACTGGAGAAAGCCTACAAAGCAGGACAACTCCACCCGCAAGACTTGAAAGACGCCGTTGCAAAGGAGCTGGCCAAAATCCTTGAACCCATAAGGCGGTATTTTGAAACAGACAGGGAAGCCCGAGAAAGCCTGGAAGTCGTAAAGAAGGCGGAGGTAACAAGGTAAAAGCCTTGTCAACCCGTCTGAAAGAGAAAGCCGAACAAATCCAACAGATTCTGGAACAGCTGGCCGAAGAATCCAAAAGCGGAAAACCAGTCATAGTTGAGGGGAGAAAGGACGAGCAAGCCCTAAAAAGTCTTGGGGTAACAGGCAAAATGGTGTTCGCGAAAAAGGGTTTGAAAACAATAATCGACGTGATTTCGGAGATAGAAGACAAATGTCCGAGGGAAGTTATACTAATGCTGGACTTTGACAGAGAAGGCCGAGAACTAACAGAAAAACTAAGAAATCACATGGAAAAAGCGGGCATAAAAGCAAACATCCATTACTGGATTAAACTTTCAAGCCTAACGGGTAGAGAAGTCAAAGACGTAGAAGGCTTAGCCACATACATGAAAACGTTAAAAACAAGATTAGAGATTCATAAAGGTAAAAGGTAATATATATCAGCAGTAATTATAACTAAACTCGAGTGTTGAGAGCTGTTCTCTCACACAAATTAACTGACAGTTAAGGCATAAACAATGCATAAAGGAGGTGACGCTTACGGGTTCATCCCAAACTCTTACAGTAAAGTATGTAATCCGCGCGAAGATAGAAGTAGATGGGGTGGTTGAGAAACCAGATGTCATTGGAGCAGTCTTTGGACAAACAGAAGGCCTCTTCGGACCAGAACTGGACCTGAGGGAGCTCCAGAAATCCGGACGAATAGGCAGAATCGAAATTGAACTCCACTCGAAAAACGATAGAACAACGGGCACTATAATAATTCCCACAAGCCTCGACCGTGTCACCACAGCCCTATTGGCAGCAAGCATTGAAAGCATAAACCGTGTAGGCCCATGCGCCGCCAAAGTCACCCTGGAGAAGATTGAAGATGTCAGAGAAACCCGTCGGAAGGCCATCATTGAAAGGGCTAAGGAGATTCTTCACCAGTGGACTATTGAAACAATGCCGACTGTTGATGAAATTTTCAAGGAACTCGCCGAAACCCTCAAGGTGGCTAAGGTTGAAAAGTACGGTCCGGAAGAGCTTTCAGCTGGACCGGAGGTTGACAGTTCAAAGGAAATAATAATTGTTGAAGGAAGGGCTGACGTCATCAACCTTCTTCGATGTGGAATCCACAACGTTATAGCCCTCGAAGGTGCAAAAGTCCCCGAAACCATCAAGAAGCTCTGCAGAGAAAAGGAGGCAACCGCCTTCCTCGACGGAGACCGAGGTGGAGATTTGATTCTCAAAGAGCTGCTGCAGGTGACAAACATAAAGTATGTGGCGAGGGCGCCGAGGGGTAAGGAGGTTGAAGAGCTTAACTGCAAGGAAATCTTTGAGGCTTTAGCCGCCAGGGTTCCCGTTGAAGATCTTCTGAAGCATCCAAGAAGGGAGAAGCGTCCACCCGAATTTCCGAAGGAGGTAATTCAGTGGGCGAAGGAATTGGAGGGAACTTTAGAAGCCGTGCTTCTAAACGAGAAAATGGAGCTTATTGAGAGGCTGCCGGTAAGCCAGCTGGCTGAAAGGCTTCAACAGGTTGGCGGTGTGGACACGGTTGTTTTCGATGGCATAATAACCCAGCGGATAGTGGACATAGCCAGCGAGAAAAACATAAAAAACATCATTGCATCCCGCATTTCAGAAGCCGTTAAAACGCCTTTAAACGTGCAGCTTGCAACCTTCTCCGACCTTTTTGGAAACTAACCTCCAAAAAAGTCTGTAAGCTTCCTCGTAACCCCTTCTTCCGGCCCCGCCTTTAGCAGCTGCTCCTCAGTTATGCCGAAACATTCAAGCACCCGAGCTGCCGCTGGCACAATTTGGTTGGTTACATAGTATTCAACGTCTACTTCGTCATAGCTGGCGAACATGTATGGTTTAACCCGTTCATAAAGCCTTCCAGACCCCGTGACGACGACATAGCCAACCTTGTCGCCCATGGCGAGTTTCCAGCCCTTTTCCATCAACATTCTTGCGGCTGCCACGTGGGGGGCCTTAACCTCGTATTCGTCAACGGATTTTGTTAGAGTTTTCCATATCACCAGATCTCGATATGGAATTTTCCTCTGCCTAAGCTCCTGAATAAACTGTTTCACAACCCTCGCAGCTTTTTGGGGGGACTGCTCCTTCAAAACAACCTCCAAAACCTTTTCCTGCACTTTCTTGGCTACGGCGGCCCAGTCTCCCCTTATGACTTCTAAGCCAACAATGTCCAAGCGTCCGTCTGGAAGGAGGCCCGCGTATCGTTTTTTGGCTTCTGTGAAGAATATTCGCGTGTAGATTTTGTCCGGCTTTATCTCCAAACCTAGTTTTTCGCATATCTTTTCTGCGAGTCTCTCCACTTTTTCCGGATCGTATTTTATGAAGAGGCTGTCCGTGTCGCCGTAAACAACTGTTAAGCCTTCTCCCTCAGCCATTTTAATGGCCGTTAAAATCGTGTGCCTACCCCAAGCGGTTGCAGCTTCAGCGACGGGTTTCATGTACCACCTGGCGCCAATCCAACCCGCATAGCCGTAAGAAGCGTTTGTTATAACCTTTACGGCTTTCTGCCTTGCATCCAAAACCCGGTACTCAACGCTGTCCGGAGGATATTCCTTCATTTTCGCTCGGATTTCGCCTCTCACGTCGATGAGGTGTGATAAAACCTCCTTGTAAAATCCCGGAGGCTCCTTACGGAAACGGTGCCTAACTTCCGGCGCTTCGAAAACCCCACAGGGTGGCGTCGGCTCCCCCGGAGCTACATAAGTGTCTGGGGAGAGATTGTAAGCTATCATAATATTTGGGTACATGGAGGCAAAGTCTAAGACGGTGATGTTTTCGTGGAGCCCAGGTTTGGGACTGAGCACAATGGCGCCGGCATATGGTCTATAAGGCTGTTCAACCCTTTTCGGCACAAGCTCCCCGATTTTGTAGGCATGTTTTATCAGAAACCATTCCACACGGAAGCCCACAGCCGCTGTTCCAACGTGGTCTAGGGGTAAACCCACAAGGCTTGAAAGCTGTATAGCGAAATCTAGGATGGCGTTAGCTATACCCATTATGCATCGGGTATTTTCCATGGAGAACCGCTTCAATATTTCGCGTTTCTCCTTATCGTCCCAGTAGCTGGCGAACTCCACATCCTCAATTAAAACACGGTCTTCAATCTTCATTACACCCAAATAGTCAGCCAAATTTTCTAAAGTTTTAACCTTCACGTCTGGAAACTCGTCGGCGTAGTCGAAGAGGTCTACGTTAGCCCTCCCTGTTATTGAGACGTGACCATAAACGCTTGTGTGGGGCTCCGTTCCAGCCCTATCAACGGACAAACGCAGCCCAAGTCTTTTACAGCGTTCGTTGAGGTAGCTCCAATCCTGCCTATTAACGCCGAAGCCAACAATGACGTCTGGGTCAAAGCGTTGCACGTAGTCTATGAAAGCCTCCAAAATGGGCTTGTCGTTCATGTCATCCCCCGCTATAAACTGCTTCTCCTCACCAGTGTTCGTAGCCGTAGAGATTATGACAACAGGGTTTCTGTCCGGTTTGGGAGCCCCCTCCTTGCCGTAGCATATCATTGAAAAGCCTAAAACCCTCAGGTTTGGAACCTCCGTTTTCTCAACAAACCGCGGAGAACTTTTAGCTACGTAAACACGGTCAACCTTAACGTTGCGCCGTTCACTTTCCTCTTCAACTTCAACTTCATGCCAGCCGCATGGGACAACTCCGTTGTCAATTAGATACCGCATAGAGTACCGGATGTCGTCTTCGAGGCACTCTCTAACGCCGTCAAGCTTCTGCAACGCCTTGGCATACTTCGCCACCAAATCGGGGTCTTTACAGTATATCTTTAAGGCTTTCACAGGTTTGCCGAAAAAACGTCTTTCAACAGGTTCAACTTTGACTATGAAGGGATAGAGCGCCCTCCTCGACGTGATTTCATCGGCAAGCTTGACTGGACTGTAGCCCTCCTTAACAATGGCGTAAAAATACGTGAGGAAACTCTTGTCAATAACGAGAACTCTGTCTCCGGAGGTGTCAACCCCCCAAAGCCAAACCTCGGGCTCATGGTTTTCAACTTCATAGTTCACGTCCAACAGCCAAAACGTGATCTTCATGTCTCTCCGCCACCCAAGAATTTGAAGCCACAACCCTTTAAACTTTAAAGACGACAGCGCAGGCTTAGGTGTTGAAATAGCCATTTATATGCACGCCTTCAAAAATGTAGTTCTGGGTGTGCCGCTTGTTTGACGACAAAGCCTTGGAGAAAATCCGCCGGGAGAAAGAGTTGTGGGAGAAGGAAGTTGTGGCTAAGAGCGTTGAACGAATCCCTGAAAGGGACATGTTTTTAACCACCTCAGATATCCCGGTAAGCCGTCTCTACACACCTTTAGACGTACAAGACCTTGACTATCTTTGCGATTTAGGGTTTCCAGGCGTGTACCCCTTTACGCGGGGCATTTACCCAACGATGTATAGGGCACGCTTATGGACCATGAGGCAGTATGCGGGCTTCGGCACGGCTGAACAGACAAACCAGCGCTTCAAATACCTACTCAGCCAGGGTCAAACAGGGCTCAGCGTAGCCTTCGACTTTCCAACACAGGTGGGTTATGACTGCGACCACCCTATGGCGAGGGGCGAGGTGGGAAGGGCTGGCGTAAGCGTTAGCACTTTAAGGGACATGGAGATACTTTTTGATGGCATACCCCTTGACAAAATAACAACTTCCATGACCATCAACGCCCCCGCCGCTATTTTGCTTGCCATGTACATCGTCGTCGGCGAAAAGCAAGGCGTACCCCAAAACGCGTTGGACGGCACCGTGCAAAACGACATTTTAAAGGAGTATGTTGCCAGAGGCATGTACATCTTCCCACCTAAACCTTCCATGCGCCTAGTCACGGACATTTTTGAATACTGCGCCAAAAACGTGCCAAAATGGAACGTGATAAGCATAAGCGGCTACCACATCCGCGAGGCAGGAGCCACAGCCGTCCAAGAGGTTGCCTTCACCCTTGCAAACGCCATTGCCTACGTGCAGGCTGCTGTAGACAGGGGTTTAAACGTTGACCAGTTCGCCAGCAGAATTTCATTCTTCTTTGCAGCCCACAACAATCTTTTCGAAGAGGTTGCCAAGTTCAGGGCGGCCAGACGTCTTTGGGCGAAGATCATGCGGGAACGTTTTAAGGCTAAAAACCCAGCCTCTTGGATGCTGCGCTTCCACACCCAAACCTCCGGCGTTTCACTTACAGCCCAGCAACCCCTAAACAACATTATCCGCGTAACGCTGCAGGCCCTAGCGGCGGTTTTAGGCGGAACCCAGTCCCTACACACAAACTCCTTCGATGAAGCCTACGCTTTACCAAGCGAGCAGGCAGTCACCATAGCCCTCAGAACCCAGCAGATAATAGCCCACGAAAGCGGCGTGGCGGACACAATAGACCCCCTCGGCGGCTCCTACTACGTGGAGTATCTGACTAAGCAGATTGAGGAAAAAGCCGCCGAATATATACAGCGGATAGATGAAATGGGTGGGGCTGTCGCAGCCATAGAAAAGGGTTTCATGCAGAGGGAGATCATGGAAAGCGCCTACCGCTACCAGAAGGAAGTGGAAAGCAAAAAACGCATAATCGTAGGCGTGAACGAGTTCGTAAGCGAAGAGAAAACGCCAGTGAAGATTCTGCGGATAGACCCAGAAATCGAAAAAAAGCTTATAGAACGCCTAAAAGAGGTGAAACGTCAGAGAAACAACGTCAAAGTTAAGAAAGCCTTGGACATGCTTCGGCGGTCCGCCGAAAAGGAAAATGAAAACCTCATGCCCCACATTATTCGAGCTGTCAGGGAATATGCAACGTTAGGCGAGATCTGCGACGTCCTTAGGGAAGTCTTCGGCGAATACAAACCTCCAGCAATATTCTAGCTCACAACAAAAAGCGGGTCGCCCTCGTTCACTGAGGCGCCCTCGGAAACGAGGATTTCCCGAACAGTTCCAGCCACAGGTGCGGTGATTTCATTTTCCATCTTCATGGCCTCCAAGATACACAAAACCTGTCCAGCCTTAACATGGTCGCCCTTCTTAACCTTTATAGAGATTATTTTGCCAGTCATAGGCGCGGTAACTGTTCCGGAAACCGTTTGCTTAGGCTTTGCAGGCCCAATCGTCAACCTTTGAAAGGTTGGTTGGGTCACCGGCGTAAATGAATGCGTAGGCGGTGCTCTCAACTCCACTTGAAAGGAGACTTCTTCAACCTTAACGGTAAAAGGCTTTGTCTTGCTGATCTCCGCCAAAAGCACAGTGTAAGCTTTGTCGTTAACTTTAACCTGAAAACCTCTACCATAAATGGGTTTGCCTTCTGGAACTTGAACCGTAAAGGCTTCGCCGTCAACCTTAACCGTGAAAAAGGCTTCCCCAATTCTTGAAACCTCAACCCTTTTGAGTTTACCGTCCACGAAAACCTCGTACATCGACATGTTTACACACCATGTTCAGCTAAACTTTTGCGCCAAACCAAAACCCACGGGGAAACTTCACGCCTAAACCTCTGCAAAGTTAAGGCTTTAACTCCGCCCCGTTCAGCCAAATGAACGGCGACAACCGCTGAAACGGCCGCCACTCTTTCCAGCTCAGCCAACTTCTCCTTAGGCACCGCGGTTTTGGCCTCCTCCCTCTTCGCCTTTCGTTTCTTAAAGAACTCTAGGGCTATGGCTGGAAACAGCACGTAGGTAAGCATGTCCTCTTCGCTTTCAATGTATAGTTTAACCTCTTCCGGAATTTTGTCCAAAATTGGTTCAAGGAGGTCTGCTGGCCGACAAGTTATAGGCTCCTCGTCGCCTATTATAAGCCTTTTAACTTCCTCGTCTATGGGGGCTGGAGGCTGCCCGTAAAAACCCTTAACATAGTCCCTGACCTCTTTGGACACTATGCTGTAGCGTTTTCCAGACAGCACGTTTAAGACAGCTTGGGTTCCAACAATCTGACTTGTAGGCGTCACCAGCGGTGGATAACCAAGCTCCCTCCGAACCCTCGGAACCTCCTCCAAAACCTCCTTAAGCCTATGGACAGCATCCTGCTCCCTCAACTGTTCAAGAAGGTTGGAGAACATTCCGCCCGGAATCTGATGAACCATTATTGAAGGATCAACCCTCTCAGCTTTAGGGTCTATAAGCCCAAGGGGGTCGTAATATTTCTCTCTAAGCTCCCTAAAGTATTCGGCAATCTCTTGAAGAAGCTCCAAATCAAGCCCTGGGTCGTAGGGTGTCCCCCTTAAAGCCGCCACAATCGATTCTACAGGCGGCTGGGATGTGCCCCAAGCGAGGGGCGAAAAAGCCGTGTCTAACACGTCCACCTTGGCGTCGCATGCTCTTAGATAGGTCATCATGGCCATCCCGCTTGTGCAGTGGCAATGCAAATGAACAGGCAGGCCTACCTCCCTCTTAAGGGCGGTTATAAGTTCGTAGGCGGGTTGAGGCGCTAGCATTCCAGCCATATCCTTTATGCATATGGAGTCACAGCCAAGCTGTGCCAGCCTCTTGGCAACGTTCACATAATATTCTATCGTGTGAACTGGACTTATAGTGTAGCAGATAGTGCCCTGCGCGTGCCTACCCACCCGCTTAACAGTTTTTATGGCAGTCTCCATGTTACGCACATCGTTCAAAGCGTCAAAAACCCGAAATATGTCTACGCCATTTTCCGCTGCCTTCTCAACAAACTTCACTACAACATCGTCCGGATAATTCCTATAGCCGACAACGTTCTGCCCCCTCAAAAGCATCTGCAAAGGTGTCCGCTTAATATGCTTTCTAAGTTGGCGAAGCCTCTCCCAAGGGTCCTCAACAAGGTAGCGAATGCAAACGTCGAAAGTAGCGCCTCCCCAAACCTCCATGGAGAAGAAGCCAACACAATCCATTTTCTCAGCAACGGGAAGCATCGACTCAGTGCGCATTCTGGTAGCCATCAAAGACTGATGCGCATCGCGAAACGTTGTATCCGTAATTTTGACGGGTCTAGCCAAACCTTTCCACTCTGGAGAATGGTGAAGGTGAAATTCTGCAGAACCGGTTATTTATCTATAGTGGAATGTTGCCGTGTTTTTTAGCGGGCCTAGCCTCGCGTTTTGTGCCTAGCATTTCGAGGGCGCTGATAAGTTTTGGCCTTGTTTCGGCTGGTTCGATGACTTCGTCTATGTAGCCTTTCTGCGCCGCCACGTAGGGGTTTGCGAATTTTCGGCGGTATTCGCTTACTAGTTCTAGGCGTTTCTGCTCTGGGTTTGGGGCTTCGGCTATTTCCCGCCTAAAGATTATGTTTATGGCTCCCTGGGGTCCCATGACGGCTATTTCGGCCGTTGGCCAAGCGTAGTTTATGTCGCCTCCTGAATGTTTTGATCCCATGACGTCGTAGGCTCCGCCGTAAGCTTTCCGAAGTATAACGGTTATTTTTGGCACCGTGGCTTCGCAGTAAGCGTATAATAGTTTTGAGCCGTGGCGTATTATGCCGCCGTGTTCTTGCTCTACGCCTGGTAGGAAACCTGGCACGTCCACGAAGGTTATTATGGGTATGTTGAAGCAGTCGCAGAAACGCACAAATCTTCCGGCCTTAACAGACGAGTTTATGTCCAAAGCTCCCGCGTAGTGGGCGGGCTGATTTGCCACTATGCCAACCACATGTCCATTTAGTCTCGCGAACCCTATAACTATGTTTGGAGCCCAGAGAGGTTGAACCTCGAAGAATTCGCCATTGTCCACCACGCGGCGGATAACCTCTTTTACATCATATGGTTTATCCGGGTCGTCTGGGATTATGCGCGTCAATTCCTCGTCTGTTCTGTTAGGGTCGTCTCCGGTCTCCGCATAGGGTGGGTCTTCAAGGTAGTTGCTTGGCAGATAGCTCAAAAGCTTCTTTATTATTTGGATGCAGTGTTCCTCGTCTTTGGCTATGAAGTGGGCTACGCCGCTGGTTTGGCTGTGCACCATGGCTCCCCCAAGCTCTTCGAATGTTACCTCTTGTCCTAAAACCGCTTTGACTACGTCTGGTCCCGTGATAAACATGTAGCTTGTCTTGTCAACCATAATTATGAAGTCGGTTAAGGCTGGCGAGTAAACGGCGCCGCCAGCGCAAGGCCCCATTATGGCGGATATTTGAGGTATGACGCCTGAAGCCATAACGTTGCGGAAGAATATGTCGCCGTACCCGGCTAAGCTTGCCACGCCTTCCTGGATGCGCGCCCCACCGGAGTCGTTTAAGCCTATAACCGGCGCGCCTGTTTTCATGGCTAGATCCATGAGTTTGCAAACTTTTTTGGCGAACATTTCGCCCAAAGACCCTCCAAAAACTGTGAAGTCGTGTGAGAAAACGAAGACCAGTCTTCCTTCTATAGTGCCATAACCCGTTACAACGCCGTCGCCTGGGTACCTGCGTTCGGCCATGCCGAACTCTGTGCACTGGTGGACGACGAACTGGTCAAGTTCGTTGAAGCTTCCAGGGTCTAGGAGGAGGTCTATGCGTTCTCTTGCAGTTAACTTGCCCTTTGTGTGTTGTTCCTCTATGCGTTTAAGTCCGCCTCCAAGCTTGGCTTGCTCCCTCATCTCGCGGAGACGCCTAATTTTTTCCTCAACGGTTGGCTCCCTATTCTGCACCAAACATGAGCACCTCCGGTTGCTTATATAGCGGCAAAACTATTTAGAATATATGCACTAAACGTCTAATTTTAACGTGGGATAAGACGTGCCATGACGCTTTCGAACCCGTTATTGAAACTGTTAAGCCATAAGTCCATCCGCAAATACAAGCCAGACATACTGTCGGAAAATGTTACCCGCACATTTGTTAGGTCTAGATAACAAGCGCCCTTCCCTCCAAGCCTACAGCATAATCCTCCCGCGAGATAGGTCACAATCCATACATGGTACCTCTCTTCACAATACGCGTGGACTACTACAAGTTTGAGTGGATTATGGGAGAAGCGTGGCTGGAAAACGGTCGGCCAAACCCATACACCCACGAAAACCACAGTTAGACAGAGCATGTTTGCTGGAAATGGGGCCAGAACAACTTGAAAAACGCGGCTTCCACATAACAGAGAGGAAAACTTAATACTCCAAAGTTTAACTAACGTTTCCCAATTTTTATTGAAACATCCCCGGCGAGAACACGCTTTAACTCGCCATGTTTAAGTCTCAAAACCAACGCGCCTTCATCGTCAACGTCAATGGCTTGGCCTTCAATTCTACCGCCAACGCCATGAACCTCCACCACACGTCCTAGGAAGGCGGCATAGGTTTTCCATTTAGCCAAAACTTTGGCAAACCCTTTCTCAAGAAAGGTCTGGTAAAGCTTCTCCATCTTTTCAAGCAAAGCCTTGAAAAGGGTTTCTAGTGCAATCTTCCTCCCCAGCTCTTCCTCCAGCGATGTCGCTGTCTCCCACAGTTCGGGGGGCAACTCCTTTTTCACGTCTATGTTGGCGTTCAAGCCCACGCCTATAACCACGTATTCCACTTTTTCGCCCACAGTCTTCATTTCTGAGAGGATGCCGCAGACTTTACAGCCATTCACCAAAACGTCGTTCGGCCACATGGTTTCGACTTTCAAGCCATAAAGTTCGCGGAGGGTTTCAGCTACAGCCAAGCTTGCGAGGAAAACCAAGCAGACGGCTTCCGACGGCTTAATGTTTGGTCTTAGGATGATGGAAAACCATATTCCGCCCCTTGGCGAATGCCACTTCCTTCCAAGCCTACCCCGTCCAGCGGTTTGGGTTTCAGCCATGGCAACCGTGCCTTCTGGAGCACCCAACTCCGCCAACTCTTTGGCCCAATCATTAGTTGAGCCCACTTCACGGGCGAAGAAGACGTATTTCCCAAAAAGTTTACTTTTCAATCCATCTTGAATCTTTTCCACACTTAAAGTATTAGGCATGTAACCTCTCTCCGTAAAGCATGAAGACGCCGAAGAAAAAGATGGTGTACAACGTTGCTGCCGGTATAAAGGAGGCGGCGAATCCCCAGTTTGCAATTAAAACGCCACTTAATGCTAGGCTGGCGGACTCGCCTAGGTGAAGCCCCATCATAAGCAAGCCTATGTCAGTTCCATATGATTCCTTGTCGCATATTTTTGAAAGCACACCTTCCTGACCTATGCTGTTCATTCCTTCGGCAAAGCCGACAGCCATAATGAAGGCTGCAGCAGCCTCTGGTGGAGAAAAGCCTAGTGGAATGAAGAGGGCTGAATAGATTATCCCGCTTAAGAGGATAAGCCGCCTTACTTGAGTGCACTTGGAAAAAATGTATGCGGACAAGCCGGACAACAGAATCATGACGCCAAAAATAAGCCCAACCGCCTCGGCGGAGAAGCCTAAGCCGCTTAGGAAGTAGGGTATGACGTATCCGCCGCGGAAGCCGAAGGCCAATCCCATCATAAAGAAGAGGAAGAGGGAGACCTTAAACTTCCGACCCTTCCTCCTAAAGTCGAGGAAACGTAAAGCCCTCTCGACCTCAAATTCACTCCTCCTCTCATCCGCAAGCCTAATTGAAAGGAGAACTCCTAAAACGCCGAGTGAAGAGCACAAAACCATGGTTCCCTCGAAGAGGAGGAAGACCGTCATGAAACCGGCGGCTAGGCTGCCGGCTGCGTATGCCAAATAAACAACGGTTCTTAGGTTCACCAGTGTCCTCCAGTCTCCACGGCTTTTCTCAAGGAGGTAGGCTCTGTTTACAGCCCATATGGCTCCCTCCTTTATGCCTTCAGCTATCTTGCCGAAGAGGAATTCCATGGGCGTGTGGGCGAAATAGTAGATCACGCTGGAAACGACGCCTAGAAGGCCGTTTATGGTGAAGAAGGGTTTTCTCCCCAAAAAGTCTGAAATGGTGGCGAAGAACATCCTTCCCAGCTGCATTATCAGAGGCATGGATGCGAAAACAAACCCAATTATAACAACTTCTACACCCCTGTCCTTCATAACTAGAGGTATTACTACGCCTAAAACTCCGCTTGAAAAGGAGTGAAACACTTGAATAAGCAAGACTTCTCTAACTGAGCGCGACTCGTCAACCATATAGGTCGGGCCACGTGCTTTTTATTTCATTACCAGTTCAAGGAGCACTCCCTTGGTGCTTTTTGGGTGAATGAAGGCTATTTTCTTCCCTTCAGCGCCCACTCTTGGCTTTTCGTCCACAAGAGCCACACCTCGCTTTTTAAAATCCTTTAAAACTTCTTCGATGTCATCCACTATTACGGCTATGTGATGAACACCCTCTCCACGATTTTCGAGGAACTTCGCAATTGGACTTTCACCGCCCAAAGGTTCCAGAAGCTCTATCTGGGTTTCACCGCCGGTGGATAGGAAAGCCACCCTAACCTTCCGCTCCTCTAAAACGTGAACACCTAGAAGCTTGAAACCTAAGACATCGCGGTAAACGCTTATGGCTTCCTCGAGGTTTTTAACAGCTACACCCACATGGTCAACTCCCATAAACACGTTTGGATTCTCCCCCTTTGGAGTTAGAATGCAGTTGCAACCTTACTAAAAGGTTTTCTAGGCTATAACAGCTAAAACGTCTCCCTCGTTCACAACTGCTCCCTCGGAAACCAAAACCTCCTTAACAACACCGTCCTTCGGCGCCGCAACCTCGTTGGCCATCTTCATAGCCTCCAAAATGCATATGCATTCCCCTTTCGAAACTCTTTGTCCTACGCTAACCTTTAGAGCTACGATTCTCCCAGCCATGGGGGCTATAACCGCGTCCTTTGAGGCTGGAAGGATTGGACTGGGTTTTCTAGCAGGGGCGGCTGAAAGCACTCCAAAGCCTGGGGTTTCATGGGTAAAAGCTACCTTTGGAAATTGAACACCAAAGGTTTTGCCGCCAATTTTAACCTGCAATGCGCCTACAGACGTTTTTGAAAGCTCCGCTTGAAACTTTCCGCCGCTGATTTCTAACGAGAGCCTTCCGCGGCTGATATTATAAACTTTAACCTCCAAGCTTTTTCCGTTAACCTCGACCATAAAAGCGGAGCCTTGTCTACCCAAAACTTTAACAGTGTGCGCCCTCCTGTTCACATAGACTTCATAAATTTTCAAGGGGTTCGCCTCAGCCCACCGACTCTGCCGGCAAACTTCCAGAGGGAAACTCTTTTAGGTTCCCGTTTTAGAGTTAACGCCTTAACTTTGGCTTCACCAATCTGATCGGCCAACACAGCTGTGAGGGCGGCTACCTCCTCGTCTGTTAATGCTTTCTCCGGAACAAGGCTCCCGATTTTCTCGTCAACGAAGTTTACGTGGAAGTCGCCCTTCAGAAAGTCTTCATCGTCCAGAATCCGTTTGTGAAGGGGGATTGTGGTTTTAACACCTTCAACTACAAACTCCTCTAGGGCGTTACGCATCCTCTTAATGGCTTCCTGGCGGGTTAAACCCCACACGGCAAGCTTTGCAATCAAAGGGTCGTAGAAAACCGAAATCGTATAGCCTGCGTAAAGGTGTGTGTCAACTCGAACTCCGGGACCGCCTGGCAAACGGAGGAACGTGACGGTTCCCGGTGATGGAGCGAAATTGTTGTATGGGTCTTCAGCGTTTATCCGGCAGTTTATGGCGTGCCCACGGATTTTCACGTCCCTCTGGGTGTAGTCGAGTTTTTCTCCGGCGGCTATCTGGATCTGCTCCTTAACTATGTCTATGCCTGTCACCATCTCGGTAATTAGATGCTCAACTTGAAGCCTTGTGTTCATCTCTAAAAAGTAGTAGTTGCCGTTAGGGTCGACGAGGAATTCAACGGTTCCAGCGTTAACGTAGTTTATGGATTTCGCGATTTTTACAGCCGATTTGCCCATCTCCCTTCGGAGTTCCGCCGTCATAAGCGGCGACGGCGATGGAGTTTCCTCGATGAGTTTTTGGTATCGCCTCTGGATTGAACATTCCCTTTCGCCTAAATGGATGACCCGCCCCTTCCTATCAGCTAATATTTGAAATTCAATGTGTCTCGCCCTTGGTAGAAACTTCTCGACGTATATTTCTCGGCTTCCAAAAGAGGATTCCGCCTCTATGGTGGCTGTTTCAAAAAACTGGTGCATCTCCTCCTTGTTCTTCACTAGGCGCATGCCCCTTCCGCCGCCTCCATAGACCGCCTTAATCAGAACGGGATAGCCGACTTTATCAGCTACTTCCATGGCTTCTTCAGGGCTTCTGGCGGGGCTTAAGCTTCCCGGAATAACAGGCACTCCAGCTTCAACGGCGGCTTTCCGAGCCTCAACCTTGTTCCCCATTCTCCTCAAAACTTCGGCTGGAGGACCTATAAACTCTAAACCGTTTTCAGCACATGCTTCTGCAAAAGCGGGGATTTGGGATAGAAAACCATACCCAGGGTGGATGGCTTCGCAACCGGACCTTTTGGCTGTTTCTATTATCTTCTCCATGTTTAGATAGCTTTGGCTTGGTTCTGCTGCACCTATGAAGTAGCATTCGTCAGCGTATTGGACGTGAAGCGAGTCGGCGTCCACCTCCGAATAGACAGCAACGGTTTTAACGCCAAGCTCCCGACACGCCCTAATCACCCTTAAGGCAATTTCACCCCTGTTTGCAACTAGAATTTTGCTGAACATCTCGGCCCTTCACCGGCTGAAGCTTCTTTATCAGTTATTGCGTCAACCCTAAAATAGGTTTAGATCAGCCCTTTGTTGTGGGAAAAATATAAAATGTTAGAATGGTGAAACTGGTATTCTCTCGAACGGCGGTATCATGGATGGAGAAAAATTTCCACGACGTAGTAATTGTTGGCGCTGGTTTAGCTGGCCTAAGGGCTGCCGTTGCAGCTGCGGATTTCAGCAGCAAGCTTGACATAGCGGTTATTTCGAAGCTTCACCCTTTGAGGTCTCATTCTGTATGTGCACAAGGTGGAACTGCCGCCGTTATGCGCGAAAAAGATTCATTCGACCTGCACGCCTTCGACACTGTTAAAGGTTCTGACTACCTTGCAGACCAAGATGTTGTGGAGTTTTTTGTTAGACAAGCGCCCAAGGAAATTGTTTTAATGGAGCATTGGGGCTGCCCTTGGAGCCGCACGCCGGATGGCAAAATAGACCAGAGACCTTTCGGCGGCCACTCTTATCCAAGGGCTTGTTTCGCGGCTGACATGACGGGTTTCCATGAAATGCACACGCTTTACGGCAAGGCCCTGACATATCCGAATGTGAAGTTTTACGACGAGTGGTTTGCCACGTCGCTGATAGTTGAAAACAACACTGTTATGGGTTTAACAGCCATAGAGCTTAAAACAGGCGAAATGCACGCTTTCCAGGCCAAAGCAGTCATTATGGCGACCGGAGGCCATGAACGCATATACGAGTTTACAACCTTCTCCCACACCACAACGGGCGACGGCATGGCCATGGCTTATAGGGCCGGCGCTCCTTTAGAGGACATGGAGTTCGTCCAATTCCACCCAACGGGGCTTGTGCCTTCAGGCGTCTTAATAACTGAGGGTGCTAGAGGTGAGGGCGGCTACCTGATTAACGCCCTTGGAGAACGCTTCATGAAACGTTATGCCCCAAACATGATGGAGCTGGCCCCTCGAGACGTGGTTGCAAGGGCTGAGCAAACTGAAATCCTTGAGGGAAGAGCCTTCCAAGGGCCTTATGGACCTTATATCGCCTTAGACCTTAGACACTTGGGCGAGGAGAAAATTAATGAAAGGCTGCCCCTAATACGGGAAGTAACCATAAAACTTGCAGGAGTCGACCCAGTTAAGGAGCTTATCCCAATCAGGCCGGCGGCCCATTACTCTATGGGCGGGATTAAGGCGAACATTAAAACTGAGACGCCTATAAGAGGGTTGTATGCAGCCGGCGAGTGCTCTTGTTTAAGCCTCCACGGCGCCAACAGGCTTGGAACAAACTCGACGGCCGAATGCCTTGTTTTTGGAGCTGTCGCCGGCGAAGAAGCAGCCAAATACGCTTTATCCGCTGGCTTCCACGAGTTTCCGATGGAGATGGCTTTAGCCGAAGAGAAACGGGTCTACGATGGCATTCTCGGAAGCGAGGGCGGCGAGAGGGTTCCCCAGCTTAGGGATGAAATGCGGAGAATCATGAACACCAAGGTTTGGATCTTCCGCAGAGGTGAAGAGCTTAAAACGGCTTTAAAGGAAATTAGAACGCTTAAAGAGCGGTTTAAACGCATAAGGGTTGAAGACAAGGGGAAGATCTTCAACACAGGTTTTGTGGCAGCCCTCCAGCTTGACTTCATGCTGGATCTGGCCGAAGTCACAACCCTATGTGCTTTGGCGAGAACCGAGTCAAGGGGCGCCCACACAAGGCTTGACTATCCAAACAGGGACGACGCGAAATGGCTTGTCCACACCTTAGCCTACTACACTGTGGAAGGCCCAAGGCTGGACTACATACCTGTGACGATTACAAGGTGGCAGCCCGCCGCCAGAAAATATTAGGTGGTGTTTGCGGTGAGTGAAGGCGTAAAATTTGTTGAATTTCGGATTCGCCGATACGATCCGGACGCTAAGAGGAGTTATGTCTCCATCTACAAGGTGCCCGTTCTCAAGGGAACAACTATCCTCGACGTGCTCAACTACATTAAGGAGAATTTGGATGAAACCCTCACTTTTAGGCATTCCTGTAGGATGGGGATATGTGGAAGCTGCGCCGTGAACGTTAACGGTAAACCAATGCTGGCTTGCTACACGCAGGTTTTGGATTTAAACACTGACATAGTGACCATTGAGCCCTTGTCAAACCTTCCGGTCATAAAGGATTTGGTTGTGGACATTCAGCCTTTCTTCCAACATTTTAGAAGAGTAAAGGCTGTGCTCGTTAAGCCCCTAGAAGCCCTCAAAAAGCCTGAAGAGTTTCCACAGTCTCCCGAAGACCTTAAAAAGTATTGGGATTTGACGCTTTGCACCAAGTGTTCGATCTGTTATTCTGCTTGTCCAGCAGCCATAGATGAGAGGTTTATGGGACCTTCGGCTTTAACAGCCAACTACCGGTTTATCGTCGACTCTAGGGATGAAGGTTTAGACGAGAGGCTAAAGGCTGCGGCTGAAAACATTTGGCTCTGCACTTCATGTAATTCATGCACGCTCTTCTGTCCGAAGCTTGTTAACTGTGCAAACTCCGTAGTGGAAAACCGCAGCTTACTTGTGGAGACAGGCGTCATCCCAAGGACTGTTAAGGATGTCCTTGAAAGCGTTGTGAAATATCATAACCCGATGGGAACCCACCAGAGCAGAAGGCTTGCTTGGGCTGAAGGCCTAAACGTTAAGGCTTACCCAAACGTGGTGAAGGCTGACGTGCTCTATTTCGTCTGCTGCTCAGCGGCTTATGACGTGAGGAACAGGGAAGTTGCTAGAGCCATGGCGGCCATGTTAGAAAGGCTAGGTGTTGACTACGCCACTTTGGGTGAGGAGGAGTGGTGTTGTGGAGACCACATATTGCACATGGGCGAGAAAGGCCTGTTTGAAATGCTTGCAGAACACAATGTGGCTGTTTTCCAGAAGTTCAACGCAAACCGCATCGTAACGGTTTCGCCCCACTGCTACAACACCTTCAGAAACGAGAAGCCCTACAGGGATTTAGGCTTAAACGTTCAGCACTACACGCAGTTTTTGGCTGAAGCCATAGACAAGGGCAAACTTAAACCGTCAAAGCCCTACCTGAAAAGGGTTGCCTACCACGATCCATGCTTCTTAGGCAAGCGGAACCAAGTCTTCGAAGAGCCGAGACGCATACTCCAGTCTATAAGCGGCTTAGAGCTTGTCGAAATGAAACGCACGAGAGAGGCAAGCTTCTGTTGCGGAGGTGGAGCAGGAAGAGTGTGGACAGAGGAAGCTCAGCCGGAAAAAAGGCCCTGCGTAAACCGCGTTAAAGAGGCCCTAGAACTGGGTGTTGAAGTTATAGCCGTAGCTTGCCCCTTCTGCATTACAACACTGGAAGACGCTGTGAAAGTTCTGGAAGTGGAGGACAAGATAGCCGTCAAAGACATCCTTGAAATCCTAAAAGAATCCTTGTAAGCTATGCTTTCAGCATCTGCAATGTCCTACTACGGGACAACAGCACTTTGCTTTTCAGCCGAAAAAGTTAGGTTCATTAGGATTTCTTCCAGTTCAACTGCAAGATTTTGGTCGCCCTCAGCCTTCGCTCGCGAGAAGATTCTCAGCTTCAGCTTTGAGGCTAACGGTTTCCCACATCGATCCTCTAATTATTCCCTGGCTGTTGATAATCGAAAATAGGCTCTCTCATCCTTTAAACATCCCCCTCTAAAATATCCATCCAGCTTCTGTGGTTGAATTTTGCAAGACGGTTTCTGTTGAAGGGCGCTATCATCTAAGTGTTCCATTAATGTTTCGAGACTTTGAAGTTTAATAGATACCTTAATATATTAACCGCTGAAGTTAACTAATTCTCGTTAAGTGGAATGGAGGAAAATTGGATTGTATGGCTATGCTGGAAGAATTTTGCATGTGGATTTAACTACTGGAAAGACACGTGCAGAGCCGTTGAACGAGGATTATGCCAGAAAATACATAGGTGGTATAGGCCTTGGAATGCGACTGTGGCTTGACTATTCAAAGGCTGGAGTTGACCCCTTCAGCCCAGAAAACCCGCTTGTTTTGACAACGGGACCAACATCTGGCACAGTTTGGCCCACTGGTGGAAACGGCCATGCTTTTGTCGCAAAGTCTCCGCAGAGCTACGGCATCTCTGAAGCCAAGTCTCATGGAAGCTTTGGCACAGAGCTTAAACGGGCCGGATATGACGGCGTTATCTTTCACGGGAGGGCTGAAAAGCCAGTTTATGTTTGGGTCGACGACGACTCTGTTCAGATTCTGGACGCATCCCATTTGTGGGGTAAGCCGCCGGCTGAAACAGAGGACATTATTAGGGAGGAGTTGGGTGACTACTACATCCGTGTGGCTGCTATTGGGCCTGCTGGAGAAAAGCTTGTGCGAATAGCCTGCATAATCAATGACAAGTCCAGAGCTGCTGGCAGATGCGGCCTCGGTGCCGTTATGGGTTCGAAGAATTTGAAGGCCATAGCCGTCCGCGGAACAAAGGATGTAACGGTGGCTAAGCCAGACGAGTTTCTAGAATTTGTTAAAGAGTTCCATGAGAGGATGAAGGGGCCAGCCACCAAGAAGTACCGAACCTTGGGAACGCCGGAAAACGTTTTGGTGCATAACGCCTTGCACTGTATGCCAACCCGCAACTATAACAACGCGCATTTTGAAGGCGCTGAAAAGGTGAGCGGAGAATACTTGAATGCGAGGTATGTGGCTAAAATCATCGGGTGCAGCTCATGTGCCATGCGCTGTGAACACATCTGCGTCGTCAACGAAGGCCCGTACAAGGGAGCCATGGCAAGGGTTGAATATGAGCCCCTGTGGGCTATGGGACCATACTGTGGAATTGACCGTCTCGACGCTATTATTAAGGGCTGCGAGCTTTGCAACTATTATGGCATAGACTCCATAAGCGCCGGTGTGATTGTTGGTTTTGCCATGGACTGTTTCGAAAACGGAATCTTAACGGCTAAGGACATGGACGGTATTGAGGCGCGTTTCGGCAACCACGAGGCCATGGTTAAGCTCATCGAGAAAATTGGTAAGCGTGAAGGTATAGGCGACATCTTAGCCGAGGGCGTGAAGGTCGCCGCTGAAAAAATTGGAAAGGGTGCGGAAAAGCTTGCCCAGCACATTAAAGGCGTTGAGGTTACTGGTTACGACCTACGCTGCTTGAAAACTGCAGCCTTAGGCTTCGCCGTTTCATTCCGAGGTGCCGACCACAACAGGCATGGAGCCTATGCTTTCGACGTTAAGGGCAAGTTTAACAGGCTGAAATATGAGAAGGGTAGAGCCAAATACGTCAAGGACCTTGAAGACGTTTACACGATCATTGACTCGTTGATTATCTGCAAGTTCTCAAGGGGCACATACTATAAAGAGTTTGAGGATTTGGCGAAAGTCTACACGCTTGTGACGGGATGGGAGACAACGCCTGAAGAAATGCGTTTGAAAGGTGAACGCATAAACAACCTTGCAAGGGTTATTAACGTGCGGGAGGGCTTAAGCCGGAAAGACGACACGTTGCCTTGGAAAGTTATGAACGTGCCGATTCCAGACGAGGGCCCATCCAAGGGCGCCTATGTCACCAAAGAGGAGCTTGACCTCATGTTGGACGACTATTATGAGGTGCGAGGCTGGACTAAAGAAGGCATACCAACGCCTGAAAAGCTCAAGCAGTTAGGCATGGACGAACTCATCCCCATCGTGGAGGCAAAAATCAAGAAGACCTAAAAGGGAGGGTATAGTGAATGGTTAAGATCCATGAAAGAAAGTTTGTTTCAGCCGACCCAGATAAGTGTGTTGGCTGCCAAGTCTGCGAGTACATATGTGCATGGACTAAGGAGAAGGCTTTCAACCCTTTGAAGGCGAGGATAAGGGTTGTAAGGCTTAACCCGCTAGTTAACATCTCGATTACTTGCCGTCTCTGTGAAGACCCGCCATGTGTGGCAGCCTGCCCACGCGACGCCTTGACACAGTCTGAGGAAAATGGCACAATTCTTGTGGACGAAGACAAATGCAATGGCTGCGGATGGTGCATCGAAGCCTGCGACTACGGGGCAATTTCGCTTCACCCAGACAAAAAGGTGGTTTTCGTCTGCGACCTATGCAAGGACAAACCAGACGGACCCCAATGTGTCAAATGGTGTCCAGAAGAAGCCCTAGACCTCGTCACGGCGGACGTGCTAGCCCAAAAAGCCCGAATAACAGCCACAAAGAAACTCTTCCAAGAAGCCCTCAAAGTGGCGCCGACAACCTAAGCCCCACAACCCCATTTTTATCTCTACAATACAATCTGGAAAAGTTCTACATATTCTAAGTTGAAAATTCAGAAAGGAATCGTTTGAGCCGAATCAGCAACAAATATGACTCTTAAAAGTAGAGACTACTAATTTTGCATATCACACTTGCAACAAAATTGACATTTTACACGGCTTTTTCACGGAAGTATAGACAGCAATAAATCCACGATTCTCTGTTCTGCAGCCTCGACCTCCCCGGATAAACCCTCACCAAAATCCGTGTCTTTAGGTTCAATTAAAAGAAGCCCCACTTTAACCCCAACAGTTTCTGCCAAACAATCGCAGAAAATCCTTAAAGGAAGCATGTGGGTTGAAATTGCTGGAAAAACCCTCAAGTGTTCCGGTTTGACAAAACGGTATTCGCCGGGCTCTAAACCCATAACAGCCGCGTCAATAATTAAAACGTGGGATGGCTTAAAGTCTATGATTTGCTGGAGGAAGCTTTCCGGAACTGTTTCACACTCGATTAAAAGGACTTTTTCTGAAACTTTTCCATAAAGGTCGCGGACAATTTTCACGCCTATAAAGTCGTCCATGCGAATTGGGTTGCCCACACCGGCGATAACAACCTTCTCTACGTTGGAAAGCCATTCCCTCAGCTTTTTCTCAGCTGAAGTTTCACCGCTCAAAGGAAGGTTTCTCCAAAATAAGGATAAAATGGGAAACAAAATAAGGGTTTATCTCTGCACAGTTTTAACGAGTTTGCCCTCGTGATTATAGATTTCAATGATTAGGGGCAGCTGCCCAACCGCAAAGTGGGTGGCACATCCAAAACATGGATCGTAAGCTCTGAAAGCCATCTCAACCATGTTAAGCAAGCCCTGATCCACCTTTCCGCCTTTAATCAATCCTTTAGCCGCGTTTCGTATAGACATGTTGATGGAAGGCGCATTGTTAACCGTAGCCACAATCAAGTTTACGTCTTTTATAAGTGCGTTCTCATTCAAAACATAGTGGTGGATCAGTGTTCCACGAGCAGCCTCTACAACGCCTACGCCTTCGCCAGGTTTGCCAGGCTTGTTTCGGACGTTTCTGCTTGTTATTTCTGGGTCGGTTGCAAGCTCGAGGGCGCGTTCAGCCGCGTATAAAAGCTCGATGAGCCTAGCCCAGTGGTAAGCTAGAGTGTTGTGGACGGGTTTGCCGCCCAAAGTATTGTACATGAGCTCATATTCGGATTGTGCGAGCGGTGTTGCCATCCCGTCAGCGGCGTTAAGCCTTCCAAGGGGGCCTACACGGTAGGCGCCGCTTTCAGGACCGTCAACGAAGCCTTTCCAACCCACCTTCTTCAGGTATGGAAGCTTAACGTATGTCCATGGCTCCACGTGTTCGGCTATGTGCTCCAAATAGTCTTTAGCTTCAAACTTTGCGAACTCTTTTCCATACGGATCTACAACGCGGATTTTCCCATCGTAAAAGTTAACCTTGTTATGTTCGTCCACCAAGCCCATGTAATAAGTGCGCAGCGTGTAGGCTCCACTTTTAATTAGTTCGACGTACTTTGTGTTTGTCAAAACAATGTCGTGGAAAAGTTTCAAAGAAAACTTTGCAAACTCAACAGAAGAAGCCGCCATCTTCTCAATTTCTTGACGGGTCTCTTCGCTTAGAGGCCTGGAAACTCCGCCCGGCAAACCGCAAACCGGATGGGTGGCTTTCCCACCTATAAGCTCGACGATTCTCTGCCCATAAGCCCTATGTTTTATTACTTCCTTGCCTATTTCTAGGCCAGCTTTCTCGATGACGCCTAAAATGTTTCGTTTTTCTGGCGGTGCGTCTGGACCTACTACAAAGTCTGGTCCGCCAAGATAGTAGAAGTGCAGTGTGTGGTCGTAAATGAAGTAGCCGCAGTACATGAGTTCGCGGAGCTTTTTGGCTGGTTCTGGTGGTTCCACGTTGAAGGCTGCGTCTAAAGCCTTTGTTCCAGCCATGTGGTGAGCGACTGGACAGACACCGCAGATTCTGCTGGTCAGGAGAGGCATATCCTCAGCTTTGCGTCCAATACAGAATCTTTCAAAGCCACGGAGCTCTGGAATTTGTAGGTAGGCGTTTTCCACCTCGCCGGCATCGTTTAGAAATATGGCGATTTTGCCGTGGCCCTCCAGCCGCGTGATCGGGTCAATTATTATTTCTTTCATCGGCGCATCACCTTCCTTCTCAAAATTGAGGCGGGTAAGGCATACATGTAGAAGGTTCCAACAGGATCCTTAATCTGATCAATAAGCTTTTCAACCTCTTCCTCAGTGTACTTCTCCTTCTCCTCTTCTAAGCCTAGTATTGAGGCCAAAGCACTTATCATGGCTGCGCCTTGTTCCGGCGTGTTGGGACATGGTCCACCGCAGCCTGTGCACGGCATGTCCACCTTCAAGCATCTGGCGCCGCATCCGCCCCTTGTGGCTGGACCCATACAGATTATGCCCTGTTCCAGTAGGCATTTTTCCGGGTCTGGAATCTTTTCGTAGACTCGGTATATTCGCGATATTTTCTTGTTCTCCTTCTTTTTGTGGCATTCATCGCAAACAGATTTTAAAGGTGCCAGCACAGAGCCTTTTGGCGGTAACTCGCCTTTTGCTATGGCTTCCAAGGCGAATATTGTTCGTTCCACGGCAGGCGGACACCCCGGCACATAGTAGTCGACATCAACTGTCTGGTCCAAGGTTCGCACAGTGTCGTAAAACTCTGGAATTTCCAGGACACCCTCCTTAACCTGCGTTTTAGGCTGGGGGAAAACCCTGTTGGGGTTGTATGTCGAAAACGTTTGGAGGTAGACTTTTTCGAAAATCTCCTCTCTATTGTGGAGGTTTGCCAGCCCGGGCACGCCGCCCAAATGGGCGCAAGCACCATAAGCAATCAGTATCTTAGACTTTTGCCTCAAAAGTTTAGCCATGTGTTCTTGTTCGCTGTTTCGGATCCCACCGTTGAAGAAACACACGTCGATGTACCTGTCGGGCATGTTCTCTACATCCTTGTATTTTATGTCCATGGCTACAGGCCAAAACACTATGTCAGCCACCTGCAAAACGTCCAGGATTTTCTCGTTAATGTCTAAGACGGCGATTTCGCATCCGCCGCAGCTAGCCGCCCAGTAAAAGGCGAACTTCAATTTTTTCTTCTCCATATTTTTCACCTTATCTGGTTTAACAGTTCTGTGGGTTTGACTCTAAGCTCGTTTAAGGCTAACTCTTCAGGCGAGAAGCCCATGGCTAGCCCTAGAAGTTGGGGATAGTGGAGAACAGGCAAATTGAATTTTTCGTTGAAAGCCCTTTCAATTCTGGGCTGGTTTATGTCGAACATGATGTGGCAGAAGGGGCAAACCGTTATGAGCGCTTGGGCGCCCGCAGCCCTTACATGCTCAAGCTTTTCTTTAGCCATTTGGAACGGCACGTCCTCGTTAACGCCTATAATTGGGTTTCCGCAACACTCGGCTTCATCCATGTAATCTAGGCATTCGGCGCCAGTTAGCCTAATCAGCTCTTTAAGGGTTGTCGGATTTTCAGGGTCATCTCGCCCCACATACTTACGGGGTCTTAAGACGTGACACCCACTGTGCTGAGCTACATGGATGCCTGTTAAGGGCTTGGTGACGGCGCTCTTTATCCTCTCGTAGCCAACGTCTTCGGAAAGCACGTAGATCAAGTGTTTAACTTCCGTTGTGCCTTTAAACTCCATGCCTACCTCCTTAAGGTATCCGTTGATTTTCTCGCGGAGCTTCTTGTCCTCCTTCAGGATTTTGTTGGTTTCGTTTAGACTGCAGAAGCATCCGTTGCAGAGCGCCAAGATTGGCAGACCAACCTTTTCCGCGATGCAGAGGTTTCTCGCCGCAAGGGTTAACATTAAATCGTGATTTATAACGTCCATCGGATAGCCACAGCAGTTGTATTCCGGCATTTCCACCAATTCAACGCCAAGCTTAGCCAACACTTTCCTAGCGGAAATTTCGTAGCTTGAAAGCCTATAGGGGATTACGCATCCCAAGAACAGCAGATATTTCGGATTGCTCATTTACTCTCCACCTTCACGAAAGTTTGAACCTTTTCAAGAAGGCTTGCGGATCCCGTAACCTCGAAAATCTTCATGACTTCGCCAACGTTGGGCTTTGGCAACGGCGGCAGTCCCTGCTCAGCCCGTTTTTGAAGCCTAGACTCTGGAATCTCGTAGACGAAACCGGTCTTCATTAGGTTTGTGGCCAACTCCTTGTAGACTATAGGCAAAAGGTTTTTTTCGGCTACCGCCATGTTCCGTAGAACGCGGACTATGCCGGCGATTTCAACGCCTTGTGGACAGTGGTCCACGCATGTAAAGCAGGACGAGCAGAGCCACAGGGCTTTGTCCAGCAGAAGCCTGTCCTTTAGGCCAAGCTGAACCATGCGGGCTATCCGGCGCGGTCTGTAGAATTCGCTGAACCTTGCAATGGGGCAGTCAGCTGTGCAGGTGCCGCACTGGAAGCATGCCATTATCTTTTCTGCGCCGTGCATCTTGCTCATTTTATACTTGAACTTGGGGTCAAGCTCTTCGGCTTTAATTACTGGCGGGGTGTACTCGTGAACCTTGCTTTTTATTTCGCTCATTTCTTTTCCTCCATCATTTTCAACGGGTTTGGACCAAGCTTTTTAATCTGTTCAACCATGTCCCGAACTACGGCTGCGAACTTGTCTCCCTCACTGGCGGATATCCATTCCAGCCGCACACGTTCGGGTTCAATCCCAAAATCTTTGAGCACCCTCTTTAATAGCATTACTCTCCGCAAAGCCTTGAAATTACCGCTTAAATAGTGGCAGTCAGATGGAAGGTGGCAGCCAGCCACCAGGACACCGTCAGCGCCATTCTTCAAGGCTTCAAGGATGAAAGTTGGGTCTATTCTTCCGCTACACATGACGCGGATAATGCGGATGTTCGGCGGGTACTGGATGCGGCTTACGCCAGCCAAGTCGGCGCCGGCATAGGCACACCAGTTGCAGAGGAAGCCCACAATTTTAGGCTCAAAATCTTTTTGAGCTTCGCTCATTTGGCTACCACCTCCATCTCCTTTAGGATTGCCCTAACTTGAGCCAGGATCTCCTCAGTTGTAAAGTGGCCGAGAACTATGGCTTTCGTCGGGCATGCCGTTCCACAAACACCGCAGCCCTTGCATAGCGCTTCAATAACGTGGGCAACTGTTTTGCCTTCTTTCTCCACAATTTCAATCGCGCCGTAGGGGCATAGGGATTCACAAATTCTACATCCACTACATAAATCTTCATCCACGCTTGCCACGATTCCCTCCATTTCAAGATTCTTCTTTGAAAGTATCGTGGCCGCTCTCGCTGCAGCTGCACATGCTTGTGAAATACTTTCCTCAATATATTTTGGTGAGTGAGCCATGCCGCATAGGAAAACGCCGTCCGTCTGGAAGTCAACTGGGCGAAGCTTCATGTGTGCTTCCAGGAAGAAGCCGTCCTTCGTCAGTGGCACTTTCAACATTTCAGCTATGTGCTTGTTGTCGGGGTTGGGAATTGTGGCAACGCTTAAAACAACGATGTCCGATTTGATTTCAACCTCCTGCCTAAGCACAGGCTCGTAGAAGGTTACCTTAAGCTCTCCGCCCTCATTCGACACCTTCGGCTTTCTTTCGTCTGAATAGTTTATGAAGAGCACGCCTTTGTTGGCGGCCTCGCGGTAATACTCCTCCTTGAAGCCGTAGCTTCTAACATCTTTGTATAAGATGAAAACCTCAGCGTCTGGGTTTAGCTCCTTGATTTTCAAAGCGTTTTTGATGGCTTGTCCACAGCAAATCCTCGCACAGTTGGGGCGCTCCTCGTTTCTTGCGCCAACACACTGAATCATTACAACCTTGTTGATGTTTTTGACGTTTAATTCGCCCTTGGCGATTTTCTCCTCTAATTCGTGTTGAGTCAAAACCCGAGAATCAACACCATACAAGTATTCTTTAGGCTTGTATTCAACGGCGCCTGTTGCAACAATCACCACGCCATGTTCAACAAGTTTTTCTTCGCCGCTGCTCAGCCTTACCTTAGATTTGAAGTTTCCCACAAAACCATTAACGTCAACAACTTCAGCGTCCAGATAAACATGGATGAGTTTGTTCTCCATAACTGCCTTCACAAGCTTCCGCAGGTGTTCTTGTGGGTCTTCACCTTCTAGGAGGTAGTAGATTTTCCTCAAGTGCCCGCCGAGCTCTTTTTCCCGTTCCACAAGGTGGACTTCAAAGCCTTGGTTTGCAAGTTCCAACGCAGCAGTCATTCCGGCTACTCCGCCGCCTATTACGAGAGCTACGGGTGTAACGCTGACTGTTGGATTTTTAAGCGGCTTAAGCAGTCTGGCTTTAGCTACAACGGAGCGGACGAGGTCTTTGGCTTTCTCTGTCGCCGCGTCTGGATCGTGCATGTGTACCCAGCTGCACTGGTCTCGAATGTTCGCCATCTCAAAAAGGTATGGGTTTAAGCCAGCCTCCCGGAGAGTTTCTCTGAAAAGCGGCTCGTGGGTTCTGGGCGTGCAGGAGGCCACAACAACACGGTTCAAGTTGTACTCCTTAATCTTCTCCCTAATCCTCTTTTGGGTGTCATCAGAGCACGTGTAAAGGTTATCTTCAGCATAAACAACGTTTGGAAGCTTCTTGGCGTATTCAACAACTTCCGGAACCCGTACTATCCCGCCAATGTTTATGCCACAGTGGCAAATGAAAACTCCTATTCGGGGCTCCTCTTTGCTCACGTCCCGTTCTGGCGGATACTTCTTAACAGTTATGAGCTTGCCCCGTTCCGGGGCTATTATCGCCATGGCCTTTGCTGCGGCGCCACTTGCTTGGGCAACGCTTTCTGGAATATCCTTAGGCGAACTGAAGGCTCCGCAGACGAATATGCCCGGCCTTGAAGTTTCCAGCGGCGTGAAAGTGTTAGTTTCGCAGAAGCGGTACTTGTTGAGCTTTATGCCTAAAGCCTTGGCCAATTTCTCCACGTCTTTTGGCGGCTGCATCCCAGTGGAAAGCACAACCATGTCGAACTCTTCAATCCTCGGGGTTTCATCCTCTCCAACATAGTGAACCAGCAGGTTGCCAGTTGCTGGGTCTTCAGTTATGCTGGCAACCCTTGAACGCACAAAGCGGATACCATACTCCTCCTGAGCCCGCTTATAGTAGGCGTCAAACTCCTTCCCATAAGCCCTTATATCCATATAGAAAATCGTGCAGTCCAGCTTTGTGGGCACGTGCTCCTTGGCAATAATGGCTTCCTTAATGCTGTACATGCAGCAAGCTGCAGAACAGTAATTGTTCCCAAGCTGGGCATCCCGAGAGCCAACACACTGGACAAAGGCGATTTTCCGCGGGATCTCGCCGTCCGAAGGCCTCAAAACAATTCCGCCGTAGGGTCCAGAAGCGCTTAATATGCGTTCGAACTCTATGCTTGTCACTACATTCGCGTAACGCCCATAACCATACTCGCTCTTAAGCCGCGCATCAAAAGGTTCAAAACCAGGAGCCAAAATCACAGCGCCCACATTTAGAACTATTTCGCTGTCCTTCTGGTCGTATTCAACGGCGTTGGCCTTACAAACCTCTTGGCATGTTCTACAACCAATGCATTTTTCGCGGTCTATTTTGAAGCGTAGTGGAACCGCCTGCGGAAATTCGACGTAGACGGCGCTTCTGTCAGTTAATCCCTTATTGTAGGTGTCTATGGCTTCCACTGGGCATTTTTGTGCGCAAAGCCCGCAGCCATTACATTTATCCTCATTTATGTAGCGGCTTCTTTTTCGAATCTTTACTTCGAAGTTTCCAGCCTCGCCGCTTAAGCCCAGCACTTCGCCGTTCGTAATCAAGGAAATGTTGGGATGCCTCCCAGCAGCCACAAGCTTAGGAGCCAAAATACACATGGAACAATCGTTCGTCGGAAAAGTCTTGTCAAGTTGAGCCATGACCCCGCCGATGCTTGGCGACTGGTCAACTATATACACCTTAAATCCTGAATCCGCCAAGTCCAAAGCCGCTTGGATTCCGGCAACGCCTCCGCCTACGACAAGAACTGCGCCGACTTTTCCTTCAGCCATTTTCTATCGCACCTCCAAAGCCTTGTATAATGGTGTGTAACCTTCCACATGGTCGAGGGCTATCATACCCTTCCGCCTCATGTTGGTTATATGCCTCAAAACAGCAGAAGGCTTAATCCTAAGAGCTTCAGCCAATTCCTTGACGGAGCGGGGCTTAATCCTTGCCAAGTAGTGGATTTTGTAGCGGATGAACTCCGCCCTAACAATATCATCCAACAAAGCGTCAAACTCTTCTTCTGGGATTTTCTCGCCGTAAGCATTCATAAATTCGGTCAGTTCCTCCTCTCTCCCCAGCAAAACGCGAAGTCTAAAGGCTGAGGCTGCCTCCTTAGCCGCTGTAAGATTAGCCAAAAACTCCTCCTTCCCAAGCGGAGAGTTCCCAAGCTTCCAAACTTCTTCGGAAAACTCTTTGGCATAGTGGCTGAAGCCTTTATCCTCCAATGGTGAGGTTAGCAGAAGCTTCAACCTTTCAGGCTCAAGCCCAGCCAAAGCCAAAAGCTTCTTCAATATTTTGACAGCACGTTCAGCGTGGAGGTTTCCGTCGACAAAGTGGCAGTCTGGAGGCTTACATCCAACAAGTAAGACGCCATCCGCCCCATTAATGAAGGTTTCCAGAACCAGTGCTGGGTCCATCCTTCCTACGCACATGACGCGGATGATGTTAACGTTGTATGGGACGCGCATTTCCTCTTCGCAGAAAGCCCAATTACACATGAAACAAACAATTTTTGGCGGATTAGAAGACCCCATTCTCATTTCACCTCTCTAAGGCTGTTAAAACCATGGTTAGAATCTGCTCGTTGGAAAGCTTCTTCATGGATATGGCTTTTTCTGGACATCTTGCAGCACACAAGCCGCAGCCCTTGCAAAGCTCCTCGTTCACTTGGGCTACGCCCTTCTCGTTCTTTTTGATGGCGCCCACCGGGCATATGACCGCGCAGACATTGCAACCCACACACTTGCCCTCGTCAACAACAGCCTTGTCGCCCTCGCACAAGTCCATACTTGCAAGGCACTCTGCACACGGTCCACATCCCAAACATCGGAAAGCCTCAAATCTGGCTTGACGCTTTAGCTTTTCAAGGTATTCCCTTGCCTCTTCAAAGCTTAAGTGAGGCTTCTCTATCGGAGCGTCATATCTGCGCTCCTTCTTTTCTAACAATCGCCAATCCTTAACCCAAGTGGTCTCCTCAATCTTCTCCTCTTCCCTATCCTTCCGCAGATCCTCACCCCTCAAATAACGGTGTATGGAAACTGCTGCACGCTTCCCAGCACCAACAGCCTCAATAATGCTCGCTGGACCAGTGGCAACATCCCCGCCGGCGAAAATTCCCGGGATATTGGTTTCAAGGGTTAGTGGGTCAACTTGAATGGGTGGTCCCCGTTTCTCCTTGCTCATGAGTTCCGGCGGCAAAACCGAAGTTTCAACAATCTGCCCTAGGGCTGGAATAACCATGTCCACCTCGTACTGGTGTTCTGAAAAGGCTATTGGGATTGGGCGTCTCCTTCCGCTCTCGTCTGGCTCGCCCAGGCGCATCCTCAAACATTCAACAGCCCTAACCCTTCCATTCTCACCTATAATCTGCTTTGGAGCCACCAAGAAATAGAATTTTATCCCATCCTTTTCGGCCAGCTCCACCTCATGGGGAAGCGCAGGCATCTCCTCGCGAGAACGCCTATAAAGAATCATAACCTCTTTGGCGCCGAGCTTTTTAGCCATCCTCGCAGCGTCGATGGCTGTGTTGCCACCGCCGATGACTGCTACCCTTTCGCCTACGGTTATTTTCTTTCCAAGGGCTATAGCCCTCAAAAAGTCCACAGCGTTTATAACGCCTTCCAAGTCTTCGCCGGGCACATTTAACTTCATGCCCAATTGTGTTC
>Ga0078972_1002601_pt1 | contig 58917 bp, 55 predicted proteins | sample YelNatPaOPGAMG01_FD_67568 | JGI IMG/M metagenome (GOLD analysis project Ga0078972, IMG submission 67568) | Hot spring thermophilic microbial communities from Obsidian Pool, Yellowstone National Park, USA - OP-RAMG-01 (SPADES assembly) (version 2) | ecosystem: Environmental > Aquatic > Thermal...
GCTCGTGTAGAGGCGAAATGTCAACGGAATCGTATCGTTCACCCCGACACCTGAGGTATCAACAAGCTTCCCCTGGTAGTTAAAGCTCCTTGGCACTGCAGAAGCAAGCGCGAGTGCCACTGCTACAATTACGCACAAAAACAACTTCTTCCTTCTCATTCTTGCCTCCTTTTTTTCTCACATTTAATAGTATAATAAAAAAAATTTAATTGCAAGTTTTTTTTAAGGCAATTATGCGACCGGGCAATTGGGTCTTTATCCACTTCCCCAATCGCAAAGCTTCAATTTTAAGCTGAAATGTTGGACCCAGACCACACTACACCGCCTCTCTTGCAATTAACCGCGCGAGATCTTTCCACTCGTCCTTGTACTCCCGTTCCATAAGCCTTCGCACCGACTCGGGAGGCGTACTTGTCCCTTTGATAATAGAATGAACCTCATATGTAATGGGCAGTTCAACATTAAAATTTTCGGCGAGTTTCAAAGCAGCGCGGGCTGTCCAAACCCCCTCGGGTATTCCCCGTATCTGTTTGAGAATTTCCTCAACCTTAGCCCCTTTTCCTAAAAATCTCCCGAACTGATAATTTCGGCTTTTTTCGCTTGTAGCGGTGAGGACCAAATCGCCAAGCCCTGCAAGCCCGAACATAGTTTCGAGTTTTGCGCCAATAACGATAGCAAGACGAGTCATTTCTGCGAGCCCACGAGTGATTAGTGCTGCCCGAGCATTATCGCCAAGACCAATAGCATCAACAATCCCAGCTGCTATCGCTATTACATTTTTGAGCGCCCCTCCAAGTTCAACGCCAACGACATCCCCCGATGAATATATTCGCAATTCCGGCGATGATAACCTGTCCCGAATGTACCGCGCAATTTCTTCGTTATGCGACGCTGCAACAAGAACAGTAGGGCGCCCCTCAGCAACCTCAACAGCAAAGGATGGTCCCGAGAGCGAAACAATGTCAAGATTGCTAAAATAACTCCCTATAAGCTCGGATGGGAACAAAAGGCTTTGTTCCTCTATTCCTTTTGCAAGGTTGATTACGATCGGTTCGCCCTCAATTTTTATTTGCTCAAGAACCCCACGGAGTTTCTGAACAGGAACCGCAAAGACGAGAATTTCACACCCCTTTGCAGCCCCGGAAGCATCACCTGTAAATTCAACATTTTCTGGTAGATTTTTCCCCGGAAGGAACAGCACATTTTCATATGTAGCCCGCATTATCTCAAGCAGTTCAGGCTCGCGGACCCAAAGTTTTACACTATTCCCAAGCCGCGCGAGATAAAGCGAAAACGCTGTTCCCCAGGCACCAGCGCCAATCACCCCTACTTTCATAATTGCGCACCCTCGATTATTTCATTATTCTTCCGTTTTTTCGGCTCCATAAAAGAAGGTCAAGTTGTTCAACGGTAAGTCCAAGACGCTCTGCAAGCATAATGAATTTCTTTTCAAGTTCAAGATACACGCTCCGTTTATTAATCCGTTCAGGAACCTTGTCAATTACGCCGAGTTCTACCATAGAGTTAAGTATATGCTTATCAAGGATTGCTAAGCCGAACACCCCGATATTGCGCAGGAAATGGCTTGCTTCCTTGTAGCCAATGCCTTTGAAATTTTCTACCAAAAAATCGCGCAAAGCCTCTTTGTTTTTAAGTCGCCTTTTTATTTCATCGCGAAGCGAGAAAGTTCGGAGCTTATGAAGAGCCTCCGCAATATATCTTCCACGAACATTATAGAACCTGCAGCCAGCCGCTTTGAGTACAGCCGAGATCTCTTGTTCGTCCATATTGTGAAGTTTTTCGTAAATTTTTGCAATTGCACATTCCCCTCGCTGAGCAGAAACCGCAGAGCTCCCGGCCGCAAGAATTGCATACGCAAGCTCGCAAATTATAGAATATTCGGTTTCGTCCTGAAGTTTATCCCTGAAACTATTTATAACACTGTTTATTTCTTCGCATTTCAACCGATATTGATTGAGAATTTCCTCTAAAAGCGCGCTTTTCATATTATGCCCGCACAATTTTTGTTGCCCTCACAATATATTGTCAATCAGGAAAATTGCAAGCGAGTAGGGATTAGGAGAAAGAAGATAGATGGGACCGGGAGAAGTGAGATGCAAGGAAAAAGAGCGATACGAAGAAAGGCAACAATGGCGGATGACCGCTGATAACGATTCCTTTTGCCACGAGAAAAACCAGCACAACCACCCACAATATGTAACGATTATTTTAACAGAACCGCTCTTTTAACGATTGCGCGATTAAGGGCATCAAGCCTTACAAAATAGATTCCGCTTGGCAGATCATTTCCAAACTCCCTTTTGCCCTCGCCTTTCTCTAAAGAATAAGTTGCAACGCATCTTCCAAGCAAATTGAATATTCTTATTGTTGCCTGCTCGCTTGTGCTATAGTGAATGTTCAGTATATTGTTGGCTGGGTTGGGGAAAACAGAAAGCGAAAACCTTGCGGGGGTTTTTGTTTCGTCCTGCTCTATTGATGTTGCAGATTCGCGCGGGCGGAAGATTTTCACATCGTCAATGTAAAATCCTTCGCCGGTATTGCTGGTATCCGTCACGACCTGGAACAGCACGCGTATTCGCTCGCCTGGCGAACCTGGGAGCCTATAGTATGCCTGTGCCCATCCAACGCTGAAATTGAGTATTGGCAAAAGTGCCCCACCCGAGCCGAAATAATCAAGTGTGGTTGTGTCCCCGCGCTCACCGACTACTTTTACATACAACCCATCATTCCCGTAATTTGCCACATTAAAGTAGTACCAGAACGAAAGGATCCCATTTTTGGGCGCAAAAATTTCGGGTGTCATAAGTGTTGCGTTTGAATTTGGTGGGTAGCCAGATTCGGTTGTAAACGCCCAGGAAAACCTTCCTGAGTGCGCACGAACATCACTTCTTGCCCAGACATCCCTGATGCCCAGATGAGACATTCCGCTTTCAGTTTCAGCATTATCGAAGAAGGCAAATTGCCCGATTTCAAAATAGATTGTGTCTGGAGTTGGAAAGGATGTCCGCACAACCACAGGCACGATTGAGCCATCGGGAATTTCGGGTGAAATCGCTAATTCTACCTCATTACTTGCGACAGTTTCGCCAGGCTCTGCCCCCGGCAGATAAACAGAAAGGCTTCCAAAAACAAGGAGTTCCGAAAGAGGATTTATCTCTGCCCAGGTCTCATCCGCTCGGTATCCTCCTGTATTTTTAAATAAGAAACGAATGTGTGCTAATTCCCCCGGCTCAAGAATATTTGGGCTTCCCGAACCAACAACAATATAATCGGTTGCGACGAGGTCAGGATAAAGTGGCACGAGGGTTATTCGGTCATCTGTGGTTTCGCTTCCGGCGACTATTTGAATATCAATGCGTATAGGGTTTCGCGAACCTGAAGGAACGCTAATTACGGTCGCAAATGATGCGGTTCCTGATGGCTCAAGGAACGGCAGGCTAAAGATTGTGTCCCGGATAAAGACCGCACCGCTTGGCTCTCGCAGGATAATCTCTATCCCCGGCGAAACCTCACTCCCATCGTTTATTATTTTGAAACGCAGTGTATCCGTAGAACCTGCAACTATTGTGCTATCATGCACATCTCCGTGTTCGTCCACTATTGAATATTCCTCCACACGAAGGGTGTAGCCTGTGGAGTTCACAACAACGATGTTGTCAACCTTGCGATAGTCCGGTTTCCATCCAAATATGTGTGCTTGCCCGGGCAAAAGCGCTCGTTCAAATCTTAGCCTTGCAATGCCCAGAAGGTCGGTTATTCCTCGCGAGATGATTTTGCTGTTCTGGATAAGTGTGATAATTGCCCCTTGAATTGGCTCACCCGACTCATCCTTTGCCAGTATATTTATTCCCGTCGCGCTAACTGTGAGCGAAGCAGAATGCAACAACGCCATTGTTTTGGGCTCGGACCTCCAGAGCGTTACCGATGGGTCGCCTATGAGGTTCACCTGGTATTCGTGCCACCGGTAGAGATTGGCGCTTTGTGAAAGCGGAGCGTAGTAAAGTTTGACAAACGAGAGCGCAGAGCCAAGGCGTGGAATCCCGAGGCTAAATATGCTTTTGAAATACCAGAAATCGTATTTGTCGGAATATCCGTAGCCGGGATTTCCGGGCGAACCCCAGCCGTACCTGCTGTTACCAATAAAAGCAATAGCCCCACCGCTTGAAGCGCGGACGAATTCCTCGCCTATGCAATCGTAATCAAATGCCCCGCACCAGCATCCGATAGAAAAAACAATCCCCTGCATTTGTCCATTTGTAAGTCCTGCTACAGCATAACTCTCAAGGTATTCCTCGTTCCCGACCCCCATAAGATTTATAAATCCATGCCCATCGTGATTGAATATTCCTTTGCCCTCGTTTAGCGATGCGACAACATTTGTGAGGTTTTCGTTCCCATAGGATTCGTAAAGCCTTTCTATGTTAAAATGTGGCGGGAAGATTCTTCCCACCATATCCTTGCCAATCCCCGAATCTGTGTAAGGATCATCCCAGAGGATTTCACCTGTAAAAAGGGCATCCGTAAGATATGATTCACGAGGCGAGGCTCTATAAATTGAATTCTTATTGATGAATGTTATAATATCTTCGCGGTTTCTCACTGGAGCGCGCCCAACGATTAGTTCAGGGTAGAGGTCAACAGAATCCCCGGGCTCGCCAAATATGTTGTTCAGGTTGTAGTCCCAGTCGCCATCAAGGCACGCGAAGTAGTAGTCAGCCCGTATATCGTTTTCATCCGCGAAGAAGCCAGCCTCACAGTCCATCGCGAAGGCTACCCTTGCAGGTATTGTCTCAGTGTCGCCACCCAAAAGGAGATACAGGATACCCAGATTCTCGTACGCGTAGCGGAGGTATGCACGAACCTTCTCCGCGTTGTCCCTGCCTGGCATTGTTCCGACAATCTCCTCAAATGTCACAATTGTGTCCCTGAGCCCTTCCTCATTTAGCATCTGCATATATGGGCGCCAGAAATCTCTGAATCTTTCCCGCGTTATCAGAAGATAGTCATATCCGTTTTCATCAACTCTCATCAGGTTCTCATATAAAGGGAGTAAATCGGGGTTCACGACCAGTTTTGATATTATTCTTTCCATTTCCTCTTTTGCGATTTCCGACTGCCTTTCGGGAAAAATGGAAGAACTTCTTTCTGTGGTTATATTGATTTTCAAACTCGTTATCAGTTCAAGCTTACCCCGGGCGGGGTAATATATTACCGGGTACACAACGATGCCGGCAATTGAGTAGCCTCTTGCGAAACCTGATGAGCAAAGTTTCACCGCGGAAAGGGGGTAAGCACGAGCCTGCGAGTATATGCGTTTGTTCGGCTGTTCAAAGTGCGGCAGGGGCACACTAATTCCGGGTATCGGTTTTATTTGTGGTTTCTGGGCTGGATATACTGTAAATTGTCCCGGAAGTTCTGATTTTGAGATTATCTCATATTCAACGCTTTTCGCTTTTTCGCCCGGTGGAAGCAAAACGGGAACAACAAGTAATGGAAGTTGCGGTTCGGATGGCGTCTGAATTATATCAGCGTTTTGGTAGAAAACCTTCGTATATATGCCATCGGTTGAAAGTATAAGTTTGTTCTGGTCAAATGTTAATTCTATTTCCACTCCTCCGTAGAGGTTTCCTAAAAACGCCACAAGGATTGGAAAGAGAATCTTTCGCATTTATGCTCCCTTTTTATAATTAACTCCTGTGTATACTTTCGGCAAATTTTCTTAAAATGGTTACATCCCAGTATTTTTCGAGAACATTGCCGATGACAATCCCGTTTGCGCCAGCCTCAACAAGCATTCTTGCGCTCTTTGGGGTTCTTATCCCCCCGCCAACGAATATCGGAAGTTCAACATATTTACGGAGTGATTTTATCATCTCCGGTTCAACTGGCTGATTCGCCCCGCTTCCCGCATCAAGATAAAGAAGCCTCATCCCAAGATATTGCCCCGCAAGCCCATGAGCACAGAGGATATCAGGTTTGTCCTGAGGGATTGGTGTTGTGTTTGATATGAACGAAACCGAGGTCTGGCGTCCGGAGTCGACAAGGATATATCCTGTTGGGATAGCCTCGAGCCCGAACGATTTTATAATCGGCGCGGATCTTACCTGCTCACCGATAAGCCATTGAGGATTCCGACCCGAGATCAGGGACAAAAAGAGGATAGCATCCGCAAACCGTGATAACTGCATAGAACTTCCGGGGAAGATTAGCACGGGAATTTTGGCGTTGCGTTTCAGTTCTTCCATTACTCTGTCAAAATTTGATGAAAGCAAAAGGCTTCCCCCCACAAGGAATAAATCCACTCCCGAATGTTCCGCCTCACTCACCATACGCGGAATCCTCTTTATATCAACCTTATCCGGATCAAGAAGAACAGCGAAAACCGAGCCTTGCGCCCTTATCATTGAAATTATTCGCCTGTATATCTTCGTTTTCATCGGTCTTGCCCCGTTTTCAACAGGCTTCGGTTGCCTTAAGTTTCTCTAATACAAATATGCGCGCCCTTTCGATTGCCTCGGTGATCCTTTCAGTATCTGATCCGCCAGCCCGTGCGAGTTCATCCTTACCGCCCCCTTTTCCCCCAATAATGGGCGAAATTTGGTTCACTATAACTTTTGCCGTGATCCCGCGCTTCACAAGGTCGCTTGTGCAATACGCAATCATTGAAACCTTGCCCCCGAGTTCGGAAATTAGTATAGCGCATCCCGATTTCAGTCTCACTTTTAGCGTGTCAATATAGTATAAAAGTTCCTCCGCATCCGTAATCTCCGGCGATTCAACAATAACAAGTGAATCACCGCATTTTATCCCTCGCTCAACGAATCCTTTCGCCTCGTTTTCTACAAGCGCCTTTTTAACCTTTTCAAGTTCCGCTTTCAGGTTTTTGTTTTCCTCAATAAGCGAGGCTAATTTCTGCGGGCACTCCTCAGGTTGAGCCTTAAGGAGTTGCGAGAGCTCTTTTAGCGTACGCCGTGTTTCTTTTATGTAGTTATAGGCGCTTTCGCCGGTAAGTGCCTCAATCCTTCGTATGCCAGACGCCACCGATTCCTCTTTGACAATGACAAAGCATCCCGCCTGGGATGTGCGCGAGATATGCGTTCCACCGCAGAGTTCTCGGCTTATACCCTCAATCTCAACTACACGGACCTCCTCACCGTATTTTTCCTCAAATATCGCTATAACCCCCTCGTTTATTGCCTCGGTATATTTCATAAAGTATGTTCTCACATTTGCATCCCTGAGAATGTATTCGTTCACAAGTTGTTCCAATTTTGCGAGTTCCTCCTCGGTGGGCTGGCGGTAATGTGTGTAGTCAAAGCGAAGTCGGTTTGGGGCAACAAGGCTTCCTGCCTGACGAATATGCTCGCCAAGAACGGTGCGGAGGGCATTGTGAAGAAGATGTGTGGCTGTGTGATTTTTCGCAATCGCAAGTCGCCTTGGAATATCAATACTCGCGAGCGCCTCAGCATCACTTATCTTTCCTTCGCGAAGGTTTGCAAAATGGATTATCCTGTCGCCATCACGCTTGCAATCAAAAACCTCAAACCGAAAATCCTCCGACTCAATCGTCCCGGTGTCCCCGACCTGCCCACCGGATTCGCCCCAGAAAGGCGTCCTATCAAGAATGAGTAAATATGTATCGTTTGTAATTTTGTATTTTACTATGTGCGAGCGCGTCCTGAACTCGCTGTAGCCGACAAAAACAGAATCGCGCCCTATGTGCTCGTGAACGACCACCCAGTTTTCGTCATCGTAGAGGTGAACGAATTTGCTCGCCTGACGGGCAAGTGCACGCTGGTTCTCAAGCTCACGCTCAAATCCCGCAACATCAAGTTCAAGCCCCTTTTCCTCAGCCATAATCTGCGTTAGATCAAGCGGAAACCCGTATGTGTCATACAACCTGAATATATCCTTACCGTGAACGATTTTTTCCTTTTTTTCAATTAGATCCTTTGCCAGCGATTCAAAAAGTTCTATCCCCCGGTCAAGTGTCTCGTTGAATCGCTCCTCCTCGCTGTTAAGAATGTTTGTGATATGTGTCAGGTGCTGGGATAGTTCAGGGTATGCCTTGCCCATCGATGAAATCAGTGGGTCAAGGAGTTTTGCCAGAAACGGCTCGTGGAATCCAAGCTTCCTTCCGTATCTTACAGCCCGCCTCAGCAGTCGTCTCACAACATACCCGCGTCCCTCATTCCCCGGTATAACCCCATCGGCAATCGCAAAGGCAAGCGCCCTTATATGGTCCGCTATGACACGCATCGGGGTTTTGTATTCGTTATCCCTGAAACTTTTCCCGCTAAGACCTTCTATTTTCTCTATTAACGGTTTGAATATATCTGTCTCGTAGTTGGAGCGTTTGCCCTGCAAAATGGCGACGAGCCGTTCAAATCCCATGCCTGTGTCGACATTCTTTTGTGGAAGCGGTGTAAGGGCGCCGGTTTCATCGCGGAAGAACTGCATAAAAACGAGGTTCCACACCTCAACAAATCGCCCGCACCCGCAGTTTGGACCGCAGTTGCTTTTTCCGCACCCGTATTCTTCACCATAATCATAATGAATCTCTGTGCAGGGTCCGCAGGGTCCTACAGGTCCCATCTCCCAGAAATTGTACCTTTCATCAAATCTGAGCACCCTCTCTTTTGGAAGCCCGATTACATTGAGCCAGCAGTTTTCTGCTTCGCTATCATCAATGTATACAGTTGCCCACAAGCGGTCGGGGCTGATTTTGTAAACCCCTGTTAAAAGTTCCCAGGCATATTCAATCGCCTCGCGCTTGAAATAATCGCCGAACGACCAGTTGCCGAGCATCTCAAAGAATGTATGGTGATAATCGTCTTTGCCCACAGTCTCAAGGTCGTTATGCTTTCCCGAGACCCTCAGGCACTTCTGCGAGTTTACCGCCCTTTTGTAGCTTCGCTTTTCCTTACCAAGAAGAACATCCTTAAACTGGTTCATCCCGGCGTTTGTAAAAAGGAGTGTAGGGTCCCCTTTGGGTACAACAGGCCAGGATGGAACAAATGTATGCCCCCGATCCTCAAAGTACTTTATGAATGTTGCCCTTATTGTGTTAGCATCCATATTCGCCCTTTGCCTTTTCAAAAATAATAAATATAATAAGAAATCGCAAGTCCAAATTACCAGAAAAAGGGTTGACAAATTGCCATTTTTTGGCTTTTCTATAATAGGGCTTTTTTACAATCTTATCGTGGTGTTTAAAGGATATATGGTTCCCCTTTTCAAAATTCGTGAGGCAATCGTAAAAGCTGGCTATCGCTTATTTCTTCAGGGGATGCTACCCGGGGGTGATGGCAATATTAGTGTCAGGGTTGAAGAGAGCGTATTTGCAATAACGCCATCGCTCGTTTCAAAGGGATTTTTGGCGCCCGCTGACATTTTGCTTATAAGCGCTTCGGGTAAGGTTCTTGATGGCACCGGTAAACCCACAACAGAATTGCCCCTTCATCTTACGGTCTACGAGGGACGCCCCGATATTAATGCAGTGGTTCACACTCACCCGCCTTATGTTACCGCTTTTTCGGTCGCAGGGAAAAAATTGCCCCCCTGTGTCTTGCCAGAAATAGTTGTCAGGGTTGGAAGTATCGTTGATGTCGGTTACGCTACGCCATCAACGGATGAATCCGCTTTTGCTATTAAGCCCTATCTTGAGGAGTCCGATGTCTTTATACTGAAGAATCACGGGCTTGTCGCTATTGGCACGAGCCTTGAGGAAGCCGTCAATTTAACCGAAAGCGTTGAGCATCTTGCCAGGGTCATCTTCATTGCTAATTCGCTTGGGGAACCCGAACCAATCCCTCAATCAAAGTTAGAGATTCTTATGGATATGCGCAAGAAGTTTGGGAAAAAGAGGATTAGCATATATAGTTGTGAGGGTTGTGTACTTGATAAAGGCGGTTGTGAGCGATGAGGGTCGGGGTTCTTCAGTTTTGCCCTGCTCACGGCGAAAAGGAAAAAAACTTTGAAAAGGTAAAGAATCTTGTTGGCAATCAAAAGCTTGATCTCCTTATCCTGCCAGAACTCTTTGCTACTGGTTATCTTTTTAGTTCCCCGGAAAAACTTATTGGGCTGGCTGAACGGTTTGGCTCGGATAAAACCTCTTTGTTTTTATTCGCGCTCGCACGCGGTATTTCCGGTTGCGTTTACGGTGGTTTTGCGGAACTTGATAACGGTGTTCTTTACAATTCTGCAGGCTTTTTTACACCCGAGGGGTCAGCCCATCTTTACAGAAAACTTCATCTCTTTGACAGGGAAAAATTAATTTATGCCCCGGGAAATCTTGGCGCTGTTGTCGTGGAGTACAGGGGTGTCAGATACGGTTTAGCCATATGTTTTGATTGGTTTTTCCCCGAATACTTCAGGACCCTTGCCCTTATGGGTGCGGAGGTTATCTGTCATGCCGCAAACCTGATTATGCCCTACTACCAGAAAGCTGCGCCGATTCGTTCGCTTGAAAACTCGGTCTTTATCCTGACTGCAAATAGAACGGGCTGTGAAAGGGATGGGACACTTGAACTGACATTTACCGGCGAAAGCATTATCACCGATCCCCGGGGCGCGCTCCTTGCAAAAGCCGATAAATCCTCCGAAACACTGCTTGTAGTTGACATAGACCCACCGCTCGCCAGAAATAAAAATCTTACACCGTATAATAATATATTTAACGACAGGCGAAACGATGCTTATCGCTTAATATGAAAGGAGGAGGCTTGAAAAGGATTTTTTGGCTTATAGTTTTTGCCCGGAGTGTTTTTTGTAGCGCTGGATTTGAGATAAAAAACCCCCTGCTCAATTTTGATTATTTTCACGCCAGGATGGCATACAAACCTGTATTGCCGATCATATTTTTTAAGCCAAACGATACAATACCATCAAATAAAAGCATCTACGAATTGCTCGCAACCCGGGTTTCTCAAAATCCAGATTGCAAAATTAAGCTTACGGGCTACATATCCGTTCCCGAGCAAAAGGGGGTTCCTCGGGTTCAGTATCAATTTGCGGTTAGGCGTGCTGAGCTCGTTTGCAATGAATTGAAGTCCCTTTACCCTGACCTTGCGGATAGGTTCGCTTACGAAAACAGCGCCTACGATTACAAATTCTCTCCCTTTGACGCCGACAGCTTGAACAGCAGAATTGAGGCAGAGCTTGAATTTCCCGCTGTGGGCTCGCGAGTCATTTACACAAAAGAGAAAGGCAAAATTTGGGCTGATTATCTTGATGCTGTCGTTTTGAGCTGTGCCACAACTTATAAGCCAATTCTTCTGCGCAACCCCGGTGTATTCGTTCTTATAAGCGGAAAAAATCTTCCCCCCGGTGAGGATTTTGCAAGTGTTCCATTGAACCGATTGGATGAGATTCGCCGTAAATTTTTGCGCTTCGTGGGAAAGGAATTTAAAGGAAGGGTTCTTGTGTGCTACGATGGAAGCACGGGAGAGAGCGAGGGAAAAGCAGAAATAAGCCTTACCGGCGAGTATAGCCTGTACGAACCAATGCCAGCGTTCGATCCAAAAGATTCGCTTGTGAGTGCTGGCGATGACTCTCTTTATTTTGTCTACCCCGCAGGCTTTGAGCATACCTCTTTAAGAGGATGGGTTAGTTCACAAAATGGTTTGCTTTTGCACTATTTGGACGAGCCCGAAAAGAACCTCCCAGTTGTGTCGCTTCTGTCCTTATATTTCAGCCCATTTGAAAGGTTCAGGTTTTATTTTTATAACCCGCTTGATACACCTCAGGTAATCACAAGCGAGTTCAGGTTCAATATTAGAGATTTCTCGCTTTTATCCCGGTTTCCGCTTGTCCTTTTTGTCTCGGGCGAACCGAGCGAAACATACCCCCGCCTTGCGCCAATGGTTGATATTCTCTCAAACTATATTTTGGGTTTAGCCGACGCTACCGATAGTGTGAGGGTTACTGTTGAGAGCTACGCTACCGAACTCTTTGGTGTTGGCGTTGCAAAGAGCAGGGCAAAGAGTATTGAGGATCTGCTTAAAAGATATCTTGCTCTTTCAGGAGGGGTAGAGAGCGACAAAATTCAAGCCTGGCTTTTGAAGAAACGCATCTCAATTGATGTTTCCTGTGGGATTTCACCTGAGCCCGGGATTTTTGGTAATTGGTCCTATATAACAATAGCGTCCTGGAGAAAAAGGCGATGAGGCTTGCTTTTGGCGTTGACATTGGCGGAACAAATACCAGGCTTGCTCTTGTGGATGAAAGCGGAAATATACTTGAACTAAAAAGCTTCAGGACCGATCCCGAAAGCCACGAGGCTGTGTTAGAAAGACTTGCCCGCGAGATTCTGGAACTCAAAGGTTCAGTATGTGGGAGTATAGTTGGTGTTGGGGTTGGGTGTGCCGGGGTTATCAGGTTTGAAAGCGGCACCCTTCTTTTTTCGCCAAACCTTCCCGGATGGAAAAATGTCGCGATAAGCGAGCGTCTTAGAGATCTTGTGGGCTTTTGTGTCTTCGTTGATAATGACGCTAATATGTTCACCCTTGCAGAGGCTAAACTCGGTGCGGGCAGGGGGAAAAAGCATATTATAGGTTTGACCCTTGGAACAGGTGTTGGGGGCGGGATTTTTGTTGATGGCAAGCTTATCAGGGGAAGTTGGGGTGGTGGGGCTGAACTGGGGCATATAATTATCGATCCTGAGGGTCCGGGTTGCAACTGCGGGGCAAGAGGTTGTATTGAGGCTTATGTTGGTGCATATGCAATTGAAAGGCGAGCACGAGAGCTTTTTCTCTCAAACGCCCGGGCTGTGCCCAAAAACCTTACCCCTGAATATATCGGGAAACTTGCAAACGAAGCCGATAGGGTTGCTTGTGAGATAATTGCTTCAACCGCATATTATCTTGCAATTGGGGTTGCCTCTATTATAAACATATTCAACCCCGAAATGGTCGTTATTGGTGGGGGTATTTCAAATTTAGGTCCGCTTTTGTTTGACCCCCTTCGAAGGCTCGCGCTTAAAAAGGCGTTACCTCACCTTGCAGAATCAGTGACTATAGAAAAATCGGTTCTTGGTCCCACTGCTGGTGTCCTTGGTGCTGCTTTTACCTGCTTTGCTTCCTGAAGTAAAATTATTCCTTGCGCCAAGAAATATGGACACTATATTATAAAGGACCGGAGCAGGATATGGAAGAAAAACGCTCGGAGTATTGCAGTGAATGTGGGTATTGCGCCTCTTACCCTCCGAAAATAATCCCGGAAGAGGTTTTGATCAAGGAGATTGTTCAGCGTGTTGTAGCGGAAAAAGCGGGGGTTTCAATCCCCATCTCTGTTTCGGCGCGGCATTTGCATATATCACAGGAGGATCTTGAAACCCTTTTCGGTCCGGGTTACAAACTTGAACTTCTTCGCAATCTTATGCAGCCCGGCGAGTTTGCCTCTACAGCACAGGTTACGCTCGTTTCGGCAAAGATGAAATCAATATCTGGCGTGCGGATACTTGGACCCGTTCGGAAATTCACCCAGGTGGAATTGGCAAGAACTGATGCTGTTCATCTTGGAATCAGTCTGCCGCTTCGGGAATCCGGCGATTTAAGGGATGCGCAGGTCCTTACGATTATCGGTCCAAAGGGCGCTGTGACAAAACCTTGCGCGATTAAGGCAAAACGGCATATACATATGTCGCCGAAGGATGCTGAGATGTTCGGAGTCAAGGATAAGGAGATCGTGAAAGTTAAGGTGCTTGGCGAGGAGGGCGGGATTTTTTCGGGTGTGGTTGTCCGCGTTAGTGAAAAATTTGTCCTCGAGATGCATATTGATACTGACGAGGCTAATGCTTTCGGAATTGCTTGTGGGGCAAAGGGAATTTTGATTCGTGAGGGTGGTTAGAGATGGAACTCGCAAGGGTGGTTGGAACAGTCGTTTCTACAAAGAAAAACGAAAGGCTTAACGGATACAAATTTCTTCTCGTGGAGACCACCGAACCCGACGGCAAACCGAAGGGCAAATTTTTTGTTGCGGTCGACCTTGTTGATGCCGGTGTGGGCGATTTGGTACTGCTTGTTCGGGGAAGTTCCGCCCGCACTGCTGAGGGGTTAACTGATAAGCCAGTGGATGGTTCTATTGTCGGCGTGGTGGATGCGGTCACTATGGGTGGAAGGATTGTTTACTCCAAAGGCAAAAATGATTAGAATTAGCGGGCAGAGGGGACAGAAAAAAACGGTGAATCCCTGCTTATCAGATGTTCCTTATATGTTATGAGGTGGTAGGTTGAAACTTGGGCGTGTTCTTGGAACAGTTATAGCAACGAGGAAGGATAAGGCGATTGAGGGAGTAAAGCTTTATTTGCTTCAGCCGCTGAATTCCCGCGGGAATCCTGAGGGGGATATTCTTGTTGCGGTTGATGGTGTTGGGGCTCGCGAAGGGGATCTTGTTTTCTATGTGAGGAGCAGGGAGGCTACGCTTGCAATAAAGGGGAGGGTTATCCCTGCCCATGCCGGGATTGTCGGGATAGTTGATAATGTCCGCTTTGAGGAGGAGAATTGAGGAGCTTATTTGTAGTTCTTTTGTCGCTCGTTATTGGGTGTAGTGGTACAAAGACAAGAACGCCGCGCCCGCTTGTCGAATCTAACATACCTTTTGAGGAGTTCGTTGTCGGCGATTATAATGTAAAGGCTTACGAGAACAAGAATTATGCGGCTGAGGACTGGCTTTACAGATTTATTTGTCAGAAATCGGATGGTGCTAAGCGCGAGTTTGCTTTGCGGACAAAGATTATTCAAAGTCGCCAATTTTATCTTTCGGAAAAACTCTCGGGTGGATGGGAGAGCGTATCATATTTTGATGCTCGCCCGACATATCAGGTTGTGAAGCTGAGATTGATTGAAATCCTTACTCGCCCGGTTGGATTGCAGGACTCCGCAAAACAGGAGAAAAAATGAATTATGCCGACAATAATCCATCCAGCATCAATAGTTGAGCCAGGCGTTGAGCTTGGCGAAAATGTGAATGTTGGTCCGTTTTGCGTTTTGAAAAGCGGGGCAAAAATAGGTGATAATTGTCTCCTCTATCCAGGGGTTGTAATAGAGTCAAACACAATTATCGGCAAGAACAACAAGATATTTCATTCGGCTGTTATTGGCGGATTCCCCCAGGACTTGAAATACAAAGGCGAACAAACTTTTGTAGAGATAGGCGACAACAACATAATTCGCGAATTTGTGACGATTAATAGAGGCACTCAGGCAACAGGGCTAACAAAGATTGGTGACGGCTGCTTGATTATGGCGTACGCGCATATAGCGCACGATTGCAGGATTGGGAACAATGTTATCATCGCTAACGCAGTTAATATGGGCGGGCATGTTGAGATTGAGGATTTCGCGGTTGTGGGTGGTGTTGTTGCTATCCATCAATTTGTGAGGGTAGGAAGATTCTCTATTATCGGTGGGGGGCTAAGGATCACCAAGGATATTTGCCCGTATATTATGGTTGCCGGTCCGCCTGCTCAACCAGCAGGGATTAATTATGTCGGGCTTAAAAGGCACAACTTCCCTCTTGAAACACGAACGCTTTTGAAAAGGGCTTATAAGGTAATATTCCGTTCTAAGTTCAACACCTCTGAGGCTGTGCGAGAACTTGAAACGAATTTTCCACAAACGCCAGAAATAAAGGCGATAATTGATTTTATTTCACTGAGCAAGCGCGGGCTATTGAAGCTTGGGGCAAAAGACGATTAATTACTATATAATATTTCCAGAATTCTTAAGATACAACCAGAAAATCCTTTTCACATATCTTTTTGTCTCTTCCGGTAGATATTCATAAATTTTTGTCCAGGAACTTGTTCCAATCCTTTTTATAAGCCGTGTCAGGTTTCCTATTCCCCAGTTGTATCCGGCAAGCGCAAGCGGAATAACATCCTTCGGGTGCGGATTGAATCTCACAATCATCTTTATTATCCGTCTCATATAAAATGCGCCAGCCTCAATATTCTCCTCGGAATTCATAATATTTTTAAGATGCGGGAGCATTTGCTGTATTTCCGCAAATGTTTTAGGAAGGAGCTGCATAATCCCGTATGCACCTTTGGGGCTGACCGCATTGGGATTTAGCCCCGATTCTGCTATCCCCTGGGCCTTGAGCAGTGCCCAGGGGATCCCATACTTTGCCCCGTATTTTCTGAAAAGTTCGTCCACCCGCTTCCCTTTTTCTCACTGCCCATTTTTTCGTGATATTGAGGCTTTAATTGCGCGTTCGGCAACATTCGGCGACACACCGGTAACATCAATTAGTTTGTCTATCGCCTCGTCAAGCCATTCAGTCCACTTCTTCCTGGGATATTTCACCATAAGCCAGTCCGTAATTTCATCGGCGAGCAAAAGCACATACCTTGCAACAGCCCGCCTTGTTTCCGTTTGCAGAAACGGCACAATATATTTTTTCGTGAACCAGCCAAGCACAAGCAGGCAAAGCGGGATAATCCCGACATTCAGTGCCCTCAAAACGATCCCTTCCATAAGTTCTACCTCCTTATATTTATTGGTTATAGCATCGCGCCTTTAGCCATTTTAAAAAGCCTTTACCTTCTGACATCACTCTTCACAACAAAGCTGCCCTTAAATAATGTCCGAATGTCCCCGGTTGGCAGGACAAGTTCAATATCAGAAACATATACCCCCGGCGCGATTGCTGTTGAACCTGGTGGTATATAGAAACTCCCCTGCCCCTCGCGCGGGTTTGTTAGGCTCCCTGCGACGGCTATAATCTCGCTTGTTGATTCTTCCGAATCCTTCACGGTTAGATAGATTGAAGCGCCCGTGAGGTCAACCGGATTGCCGAACCTGTCAACTACTGTGAAATGCCACAATACGGAATCCCCGCGAAAAATTTCAAGTGTGCCACGGGTGAGAAATTCTGCGGAAAGAGCAAGCTCTTCCTCGGTGACTTCAAGAAGCAGGGTAGAAAAACCATCAACTATGCCCGACACAATTTTTACCTGCTCAAGCTTGCGTCCTTTTTTGCGCTCGTCCACCATCTTTACAACAAATTCTCCCTCAGTTTGGAACCCATGCGGAAGGTTCAAAAGGTATACGCCCTCTATGCATTCGGGGCGTAAAGGGTTGTACAGTTCGCTTTCGCCCATAAACAGGTTGTCCTCCTCAAGCGGGTCTGTGGCAAGTATATCTGTTGGGTAGTATGGTCTATCGGGTGCTCGAATCCCGCTCAGGTCTGTTGAGTAGATTTTGGCGTGCACAGAGGCAGAATGTTGCTTGTACGAAATATTGATGCCGTCGGATGTGCCCAATTTTGAGTGCGTTTCTGCGTTGACCTCGTAAATCCGGAAGCGCCAGCGGTTGGCTTCAGGGGTAAGCACAAATGACGAGTATTTTACGAAGTTCTTTGCAAGGTTCCATTCGTTCTCGTTGAGCTCGCTTGTTGGTTTTACAGCATAGCCGAGCGTTTCCCAGATGCTCCCGTTGTAGCGCTGAAGTTCTATATAAAGCCTCGCGTTCTCTCCGCTACCGCGCGAAACAACATAAAGTTCTACCCCTATAAGAAGCCCCGGGAATGATGGCGTGAAATTGATGAATTTCTCGTCCGTAAGTTCAATCGCGATTCCGGATGTTGAGGGGTTTTGCTGGTCTATTGAGGTGTCCGATTCGGGTGTGTTGTAGCCACAAATCGGTCCCGAGGAATCTTGAAGAAGTATCCGGAAAGTCACCGATTGCCCTTTTCGGTATACCCTCATTTTTGCCCCTCCTCGTTTGGCTCAAGTGCGACAACATATTCCTTTATATCGCCCCAGGGGATTTCTGCAATGGGAATGGGCTTAAAGTTTTTACCCTCGATCTCTACTTTGTCCCCCTCGAGGATTTCTTCTTTAAACGAAGCCTTTTTTGTTTCAAGGGGGATATTTGTCCCAAGGCTTTCGCGTTCCCGTAGCGAGAAGGAACCGAAAAAGCAAGGAAGCTCAAAGATGGTGCCCTGTCTTTCTATCCTTGCAGTTTTGATTCGCCCGAGTTCGCGCTGGATCTCCCACCAGCGCTTGAATGTCTGGCTCAAAAATTCCCCGATGGTTATGTTCTCGCTCATATTATCTCCTTTCGAGTTTGATGCTTCTTAGAAAGGCGGGTTTCCGCTTTTCTATGTCCTTTTGAAGGCTTTTGTAAAAATTGAGCAAATTTTGGTATGTCTCTGTCCTGTCCAAAGACCCGCCTTCATGGCTAAACCGGTAGTATCGGTCAAAGTTTGATAGTACAGCCTTTAATGCCTTCAGGTAGGCGATATCAAGGACGAGGTTTCTGGATTCATCTGTGGGTGCGCTAAGGTTGAGCTCGCGTAAGGCTTCGCTTATGAATGTTGCAAGTTCAGTCTCACTAAAACTTGGTGCAAGCTCCTTTAGCGTTAGCTTCAGTTCCTCAACAAGTGTCATTTATCCTCCTTGCTTCGCTATTTCTATTAAATCCCAATCCTTACTCCCAATTTTTCTTTCCTGGCGCATTTAACATTCTGTGCTGTTGCGGGGAGGGGAATCCTATCCCCTCCCCGGTGGAGCGAAAGGCTTAAATGTTATAAATGATGCCGTGTTTCGCCTCGTTGCGAATCTCAAGCCCACATTCCGTAAGGTATTCATCAATCTCGCCGTCGTAGTCCGGTGGCTGTATGTTTGTGTAGAGCTTCGTATCTCTATCTGTGAGGTACCGATAGGCGAGTTCCTCAAGGTCAACGATTATGCCGTACCCTCCAAAGATGGCGCCGGTGAGCATTCGGTGTGGAATGAGGAGAAGGCGTCCGTGAGCAGAGATATACTCAGTTATCGCGATCCCGGCGGTGGTATCGGTGGGTCTCATTTGGAGAAGTCCGTGAGCCCAGCCCGCGATCCTTGAGATAAGACTACCTGAGCAGAACATATATTTTGTCTGGCTCCCGTAGCGGAACAATTGGGCGAGAAAACTATTGAATGTTGATTCGTCAAGGCTTCCCATTGCATTAAGCCTGTTGGTCCTTATGGTTGAGTTAAGCCCGCCTGTGGTTCGTCTTGGATGACTTTCTGACAGGTCCTCTTTCCTCTCGCCAAAAAGAAACGCCCGTTCAATTTCAAGTGCGTGTTCAATCCCCTTTTTGTATCGCATAAATGCGAGATCCCCGCCATCCCAGGTAGCCGAAGAGCGAGCGGTTCCCGTTATGTTAATTGGTGTTCTGAATATCTGGGTCAGATTGTAGTTAACTGTCGCAACTGTAGAGATAGCCTTTCTTCCGTACGAGCCCTCCATACTTGCGCCGCCGATAATCTGAAGCGGTTCGTCATCGTTCAGGTAATCTGCCGGAACACTTCCCCACCCTCTTATTACAGTAATTGTGTTTGAGGTTGTGTTAACGACAGTTACGCGCATAAGTTCGCCAGTTCTTGGCACCTGGACAATGTCGTTGTCATTGAATATAGAGGCATCATCCACAACAAGGTCTGTATCGGTGGGGGTATATCCGCCGGGATGGTTTATGGCATTCCATACCTCGCCGAGATCATCCTCAAGCCATTCAAATTTCGGGGTTTTTGTCTCTTTTTTCCCTTTGCGAGTGAGCAATGTTAAAAGCGGCGTTTCGCTCGGGGAGAGAATGCTTATTTCGCTTGACATATCAATTATCAGCTTGTTGCTGATAGTTATGGTATTTCTTGGTCCCCTTACCGCCATTTTTACCTCCTTTGCTTAGAAGATTTTGTAATTTTTGAGCCTGAGGATTTCCTGTTTGATAGTATCCTCTTCGGTTAGCTCTTTGGGCGAAGCGGTTTTTGTCCGCTCAAATATGGGTGCGTTTGCGAAGAGCTCCTGTTTTGCTTTTTGTTCTACCTTTGCCCGTTCCTCCTTGAACAGGCGAAGGCTCTGCTCGAATTCCTCCTCGTTTTCCCCTTTGAGGAATTCAAGATAGTGTGGAGAAAGCCCCTCCTCGGCAATTCGTCTGAGCTTGTATGCCTCAACAGTTTTTCGTTCAAGTTCATTTTCAATCCGGGATTTCTCTTCCAAGAGCTCTTCTACGCTTGGGACTTTTGGGTTTTCGTTTTCCATTTTATCACCCCCTTTCGCTCCAATTGTATAAAATTTTATACAAGGGGTAAATGTTAATAAAATCCACTACATAAAAATCCTTATTGTCAAAAAATTAAATTCTCAGAACTGATTAACTAAAAGATCCCCGGGTTGCCTAACAATTTAACTTGACTTAAGACTTTTTATTTTGTATAATGAAAATGAAAAGGAGAAATATGGTAATTCTGATAGTTGTTTTGATAATCCTCTTTTTTAATCCTCTTGCGGGGCAGGAGATTTGCAAGGTTTATTTCTGGGATAATGCTGGTCCTGGTGCGACATTTCCAAGCCCGGATGAGGGCGATTCGAGAAGCGTTCGCTCTGTTGATATGATGATTGAGGCGATTAACGGGATACGGGAACTTGGGCTACCGTTTCACGATAGTATTGTTATAATCGGCAGGAGCGAACTCCCACCACCGCTTTCGGGTTTGGTTGCTGATGTGCCCAATATTATTTTCATCAGTCTCGGCTGGCGCGGTAGTGGGGCTTCCCTTATTTCAGGCGAAACTATGACAGAATTGGTTAATTACATTGACTCTTCTTACTCGGATAATGTTCACGCTATATATGTGGAGGGGAATGACCTTGCCTGGGAGTATGGGGATACGAGTTCCACGCACCTTACATATACGGGGTTGATGTCACGGCTTGGGGCGGTATTGAGAAGCGATGATTATGGTGTGCCAGCGGTCTTAAGAGGGACTGCAGGCTCCCTTGCTGATGGTTTGACGCTCAACTACAATACCACCACATCTGGTCCTACATATTCTATGGATGATATGATTATAGGTCCGATGGGTTCGCCATGGGCTGCTCAGGCGTATTATGTATTTGATGCAGGCAAAGGACCTGCGCGAGGACTGCAGAGACATTCATACCCGGGGTCAAAAAGGGGTCCCGTATGGGGGGCTATGGTTGGGTTCGCTTTCAATTTCGGAAACATCATTAATACGCCTACTACGCCCTCCAGAACTCATCTTATGTACAGGATTCTTGATTTCCTCAAACCCCCAACCTGCAATATTATCTACCCGCGCACAGGCGATACCCTTATCGGCGGAAACATCTGCAATATAATTTACAATGTCTACGATAACTGTGGGATCCGTCCGGATAGCAAGATGAGTTTCTCGCGAGATGGTGGGCTTTTCTGGTACAATATACTTAATATAAGGAATATCACGCACGGGGACACAAGTTATAGTTGGGCTGTACCCGAGGTTGCTACTGATGCTGCTTATCTTCTCATTGACTGCTGGGACAACACCGGAAACTACGCCTCTAAGCTCGCAGGTCCTTTTCACATTACTATCCTCGCAAAAGCAGATGAATCTAATGGTACACCTGAAAATCTTTCTATATCAAAAATTTTCCCTAATCCATTCAATGAGAGCGCAATGCTTGAGATGTATATACCGGTCGATTCCGAATATATTGTCGATCTATACGATATTAATGCTCGGTTTGTCAGGCGCGTGTTTAATGGATGGCTTTGTAAGGGTCCTGTTAGGCTTGGTCTTCGTGCAAATGGGCTTCCCTCGGGGGTTTACATTGTAAAATGCCTTGGCGCCGGAAAGACGAGTTTCGCAAGGGTATATGTCATACGCTGAACGATAAAATTGGATTCTCCTTTTACGATTTCGGATGTAGTGAGAGGATGAGCACCTACAATCCTTTATCCCTTATTCTTTTCTAATCTCAACTATTTCGAACTCATCTCCACTTGCGAATTCAGGAAATCCCGCTCCGCATTTCGGACAAACCGCGCTATTATTAAAAAGCTCACCGCAGGCACTGCACCTGAAAGAAACCTTTGAGATTTCGTACTCCAGAACGCAGGAACGGAATTTGGGATGTTCCTCTTTGAAATGTTCGAATGCGTGTTCAAGATGCTCGGGAACTACGCCCTTTAGTTCGCCGATCTTCAATTTCAAATAGGTTATTTGTCTTATATTCTCGTCCTGCGTATATTTTTCGAGTGCAGGGGTCAGAAGTTTGAAGAGTCCGAACTCGTGCATTTTTGCTCCTTTAGTAAAGTGCTAAGAATTTCATATAGTTCATCGAAAGCCCGTTGAACCGAATTGGTCAGGGACTGTTCAAAGCCAGTTTTTTCTGGTTGAACGCCCAGAATATAAACCTGTTTACCCTCAAACACTAATATGTTTATGACAAGTTCAAGCGCGGGACCATGCGTCATCGGTATGGGGATTTTTGCGAGTTCCGATGGTTTAAAAAGACGGACCTCACCCGCTTTGCCGCCAAACTCGACGGCGTCAACTATGAGCACATTTCTTGCTGGCAATTTTGCACAGCGGAAAACATAATTTTCGGGGGCGGTTCCGCAATTGAAAACATTTTGAGGAAACTCGCGCGCAAGTTTTTCGGCAAGAAGGCTCCCCACACCATCATCCCCTTTGATCTCGTTCCCAACGCCAAGCAGAATAATTCCCCCATCCGCGCTTATCGTATGTAACTCATTTATTAGTTCTTGCATCATTTGCTTTTTGCTCATAAAATTTGCATACATTACGCCACTCGCACCTTGAACAAATCCCCAGTTCCTCAAGATCCTCAACCGACTTTATCCTTTTTTCAATGAGGTCAAAGATCTCGCCAATCCTGTAAAGCCCATTGGTTTTCAACCCCAACTTTTTTATAACTTTCCTGTCATCAGTCGACAAAGTTTCTTCGGCACAAGGATTCTGCTTGCATTCATTATCAACACGAAACGGGCATTTCTCGCAGATATCATCGGGCGAATCAATTACCTTGATGTGAATCTCTTTGTTTGACCTGAGATTGGAAACAATAGAATAGAGATTATCAATGAAATCCTTGTTATACCCGTATCCCTGGAACCCGTTTATACAAAGCAAGTGATGTCCTCTGATCGTGATCATTTGAATAGTGCAGGGATAAGTTTTCTTGCTAAAAGAAGTATTCTGGGGTGTTTCAGGAATATCTCTTTTAGAAACTCAATTGAGTCAATGGCGGAAAATGTTTTTCCTCCGTAAAGTTCGTCCACAATTGCGCCGAGTTCATTTAGTTCCTTATCGGAAAGCGTAATAAGTATCTTCCTTGCGATTCGGTGAACCTCAAGTTCCCGTCCTTTTAGCGCAAAGAAATTATTCTCGTATATTTTGAGATCTTCCCCAGAAAGTGCTTTAGCGACCGCTTCACCAGCGAGTTTGCCCGATAAAAGGGCATTAGCAATCCCCCCACCCGAAAATGGGTCGCAAACCCGCCCGGCATCACCAATAAGCATAACATTCTTGTGCACGAGGTGCTTAAGCGGACCACACACCGGCACGACCCCTGTTATCCTTTCGATAATCTCGTACCGCGTCCTGTAGTGTTCGTGTATAAATTTGTTGAGAAAATCCACAGCAAGTTTGCCGTTTAGCCTTTCAAAACCAACACCAATCCCCACATTAGCAAGCCCATTCCCCTTCGGAAAAACCCAGGCATACCCACCTGGTGCAATTTCGTTTCCGAGGAAAAATTCCGGATACCCCTCATCAACAGGGATTCCGCCCACCACATACTCCGCGCTAACTATCATATCATCAGGTGGTATATACGGATTGAGCCCAAGTTTATTGAGCAGGCGATTGTCAGTTCCGCAGGCAAGAGCAACATATTTTGCGCACAATTCTATCCTTTTATTCCTGTGTACCGCTATAATGCCCTCAAAAGTTTTTCCGTTATAAATGAAATCTATGGCGGTGGTTTGTGTCATAATCTCTGCGCCCGCTAAAGCGGAAAGTCCAACTATGTCTCGCTCCATTATCTTCCGTTCCAGAATGTAGCCAGCATCAGGATGATGGATTGTGATTTTTATGCCCGATGGTGCGTGAAGATGTGCGCCGGAAACATTTGTTGCTATCCAGTTAGGGCGTGGTTGAAAGCAACTTTCAAGACCAGATTTGCTTATCCCCTCTGCACAGGAAAGCGGGACACCCAAAATTTTTCGCCTCTCCACAAGACAAACTTTAGCACCATTTTTCGCGGCATAATACGCACAACTCCCCCCGCCTGGTCCGCCACCGATAACCACAAGGTCATATATCTTATTCGCACTCATCATTTATTCTTTATTCATACCATCACCAAGGAATTTAAGCGCACCCACAGGACAACCCGAAACGCAAACCCCACAAAGTGTGCAGGTGCTTTTATCAATCATCGGATACTCGTCTATCTGATAAATGGCAAATTGTGGGCATAGCATCATACAACCAGAACATCCTGTGCAGAGTTCTTTATCAAGGATTATCATACTTAAAATTCGATAGGTTCGCGTTTTTCTTTTGCGCCCTTTTTATCCTCTATCGTGGGTTGGTGTAGCTTTGGAGCAGAGGGTTTCTCTGCGGGTTCATCGCTGCCTGCAAGTGGTATGTGCTCCTCTTTTGGGCGGTGCGATAGCGGACAATATGCCTCGGGCTTGTTTTGCTCCGTGAATATCTCCCGGATTACCTCAGGACATCTTTTTGTCGCGAGGAGGTGGCTTTCGGAACATATATCAGCATATACTATGCCCTTTGGGATTGGGAATTCCTCGCGGCGAAGTTTTCGGTGGGCGAATATCATAAAATCCGTCCAGATGGGAAGAGCAACGCGGGCACCGTTCATATCATCCCCGATTCTTGTCTTATCATCAAACCCGACCCACACGCCAGTCACAAGCCGTGGCGAAAATCCAATAAACCACGCGTCAGTGAAATCGTTTGTGGTGCCGGTTTTTCCGCCGGCATCCCAGTCAAAGCCACGCAAACGGGCACCGATTCCTGTCCCGTGTCTAATAACATCGCGAAGCATATCAAGCATTATGTATGCGGTCGTTGGCGAAAGTACTTCCTCTTTTTGTGGCTTATTTTCCTCTATCACAACGCCGTTTTTATCCTCTATCCTTTCAATCCAATAAGGCTTGACCTTTACCCCATTGTTCGGGAATATTGAGTAGGCTGTGACAAGGTCAATGAGGGTTACCTCGCAGGAACCAAGCGCAAGCGAAAGGTTGGGCTGAAGCGATGAGCGAATCCCCATCCGATGGGCATATTTTATTATCTCATTTATTGTTATGAGTTTGGCAAGACGCACGGTCGCAAGGTTCCGAGATCTATACAAAGCCTTTCTCAATGTTATCGGTCCAAGGTATTGATCATCATAATTTGATGGTCGCCATAGCTCGCCGTTGGGTAACCTTTCCGTTATTGGCAGGTCGTCTATGAGGTCGCAGGGTTTATATCCATTATCTATTGCGGCTGTATAGACAAACGGTTTAAATGCCGAGCCCGGTTGTCTTTGTGCCTGGACCGCTCTATTAAATTGGCTTTCCCAGAAATTTGTTCCGCCAACCAATGCCTTAATTGCTCCAGTTTTTGTTTCTATTGCAAGGAGTGCGCCCTGAAGCTTTTTCCAGACCCTCACCGTATCGCCTTTTGTTGAATCAAAAACAAGTTGCGTGTATGAGGTATCGGTTATGTGATGAATCTTCTGAATCCACCTCTGGCGCATTGAAAGTTCGCGTGCCATAATGCTATCCGCAGCCCGTTGAAGTCGCCAGTCAAGCGTTGTATAAACCTTAGCACCCGACCTGTAAAGCATGTCCTCCCCGTATTTGCTCTCAATATACTGCCTCACAAACTCAGAAAAATATGGCGCCTTGAAATAACCCTCTCGTTCCTGCGCGAGCACAATGGGCGCTTGTTTGAGTGAATCAGCTGTGTGCTTATCCAGTTTCCCATTCGCACACATAGCCTCAAGCACAAGGTTCCTTCGTCGTTTTGCTCGCTCGGGGTATTTCACGGGTGTATAGATTTCGGGTGCCTTTAGAAGCCCTACAAGTGTCGCAGCCTCAGCGACATCTATCTCGTTTATATGCTTCCCGAAATAGTATTTTGCTGCTGCCTCAACGCCATAATTACCACGCCCCATATAGTTCTGGTTTAGATAGAGCTCAAGTATTTCGTCCTTTGAGTATTTTTGCTCAAGTTTTATTGCTGTAAGAGCCTCTTTAATTTTCCGAACAAGTGTTCTTTCTGTTCCGAGGAATAGCGCGCGGGCGAGCTGTTGCGTTATTGATGAACCGCCCTGGCGAATACTTCCCCGCGTGAGATTGACCACAAGGGCGCGAAAAATCCCCCAGCTATCAAGCCCCCAGTGTTTCCAGAACGACTTATCCTCCGCCGAAATGAGGGCATCCTTCAATACCTGCGGTACCTGTGAGAGGGGAACCCAGATCCTCCTCTCACCAGAAAACTCAGCAAGCACCTCGCCATCACACGAATATACTATCGTTGTTAGTGGCGGAGAATAGTTCTCAAGGCTTTCCACTGGAGGAAGCTCCGGGAGGAATAAAAGAAAGAGAAACAGTATAACAAAAATAGGAAGAACAATTCCAGTGATTACGCCCGCTATTATTATTTTGATCAGTTTTGTCCGGCTTATTTTTGTTTCGTAGTCCCAGATCTCCATATTTGAAAATCTAATAGTTTTTTATATAGCAGTCAAGAAAAATTGGGAGTGCTGACTTCCACGATTTTATCAAATTACTCTTCCTGTTTTCCGATAAGGCTCAGGAATTCTGATTCGTTAATAATTTTTACCCCGAGTTTTTTTGCCTTCTCAAGTTTGCTTCCGGGGTCAGCCCCGACGACAATATAATCGGTCTTCGAACTAACCGATGAGACGACCTTTCCGCCCAGTTCCTCAACGATTCTTGAGGCTTCATCCCTTGTAAATCTTGAAAGCGTCCCGGTGAAGATGAAACTCTTACCCGCAAGTGGAAGCCCCTCCTTTTCTTTCTTCAACACGGGTTCATATGAAACGCCCGCCGAAAGAAGCTTATTGATTAGTTCCCGGTTCTTGCTGTTCGAAAAGTAATCCCTGATTGATTTGGCAACAACTGGACCAATTTCATATATTTTGTAAAGTTCCTCCTCGGTTGCTTCCATAAGTTTGTCAAGGGTTCCGAAATGTTCAGCAAGGATTTCTGCGGTATGCTCGCCGACATTCCTGATCCCGAGCGCATATATCAGGCGTGAGAGGGTCGTTTTTTTGCTCTTCTCTATAGCGTTAATCAGGTTTGATGCCAGTTTATCGCCCATCCGCTCCATCTTCAAAAAGTCCTCTTTTTTTAGCCTGTAGAGGTCAGCGGGGTCGCTAACGATTTTCAGTGCAAGCAGTTGGTCTATAATTTTCTCGCCGAGCCCCTCAATGTCCATTGCGGAACGACTCGCAAAATGGATAAGGCTTTCCCGGATGACCGCGGGGCATGAGACATTCGGGCATCTGAGCGCAACCTCGCCACCCTCATGGACCAGTTCGCTTCCGCATATAGGACAATTCTTTGGCGCAACAATCTCCTTTTCGGTTCCGTTCCGCTGGTCAACTAATGGTTTTACCACCTCAGGGATGACCTCGCCTGCCCGCCTCACTATGACCCTGTCCCCGATTTTTAATCCCTTCCTCCGGATCTCTTCCTCGTTGTGAAGGGTTGCCCGTTTGACCTCAACGCCAGAAACACGAACCGGTTTAAGTATTGCAACCGGTGTTACTGCACCCGTTCGCCCGACATTCCAGACCACATCCTCAAGAACCGAAACCGCCTCTTCTGCAGGAAACTTCCATGCTATTGCCCACCTTGGCGAGCGCGAAATCTCTCCGAGCCTTTCCCACCAGGCTAAATTGTTCACTTTAAACACCACCCCATCCATCTCAAATGTGAAATTGTCCCGCGCGCTTTCAATTTTTTCGTAGTACCTTCTGGCTGCCTCGACCCCCACGCAGAGCTCGTAAGCAGGTGCTACGCGAAGCCCGAGTTTTCTTATAAGTTCAAGCTCTTCAATGTGGGTTTCAAGTTCTATCCCCTCAACCTCAGCTATAGAATAGAAGAAAGCGTCAAGCGGGCGTGAACGCGTGATTTTCGGGTCAAGCTGGCGAAGGGAGCCTGCAGCAGCATTTCGTGGGTTCGCAAATAATGGCTCCCCGTTTGTCTCTCTTTCCCGATTGAGTTTTTCAAAATCCGCTTTGTGGATTATCACTTCCCCGCGAATTTCTACATATTTCGGCACCGCTACTTCTTCGTCGCGAAGACGAATAGGTATTGACCTGATCGTTTTGACATTTTGTGTAACATCCTCTCCCTCAATACCATCCCCGCGTGTTGAACCCTGAACGAGCACCCCGGATTCGTATATTAGCGAGACCGATAAACCGTCAAGTTTAAGTTCGCCAACATACTCAACATCGCTTTCCGGATCCAGTTTGAGTATCTCTTTTACCCGCCGGTCAAAATCCCGAAATTCCTCAAAACTATTGGCTTTGCTTAGCGAGAGCATCGGTATCTTATGGATCACAATCCCGAACTCCTCCACAGGTGGTGCTCCAACTTTTTGTGTCGGTGAGTCCGGCGTCACAAATTGAGGATATTTCTTCTCGAGTTCCAAAAGGCGGTCAAATAGCGCATCGTACTCTGCATCGCTTATCTCAGGACTGTTCAACACATAATAAAGGTAATTATGCCTGTTGATTTCTTTCCTTAACCATTCAATCTCTTTTCTTATTCTTTCAAGTTCCTCTTCCATAATTTCCTCCTTCCTATTTAAAATAAGTTCTTTTGTCAGTTTTCACAATCCATTTTTCATTCTGTTTGATTAGTTCCGTTAGCTCCTCTCTTGGCTTGCTCTGTAAAAACTGCACAGCCTTTTTGCGTTCCCTTTTGCGGGGCTGTTTTTATAATAAGATAATTCCGCTTGCTTTATTCGTGCAATATGATAATATATATTGGGTATAAAATGTGCAAATAGGCGGGAGGAGATATGAGAAAAACGCTTTTTGTGCTTCTTGTTATCCCGGGCATGCTTTTTGCCCAGATGCAGACACAGCCAATATATTTTACCTCGGATGATGACATATGGGCAGCATACTATCGTGGCGAGTTAACATACGAGCAAACGATTGAACTTATTGATATGTACGAAACGAAGGTGGATCTGAACAAGGGGGATTTATCAAGGCTTTTGTCCATTCCCGGGTTTGAAACCGAGGATCTCCGTGTCATTGAAAACCTTCGCGCAACAAAAGGCAAGTGGAAAAGCATTTCGGATTTTGAGCGGAGTTACCCCGGGGATTTTGAGCTTATTGCCCCATTTGTGGAGGTCGTTGAAATAAGCGAATCCCCGATAAGTGGCGAATTTTACCTTTACAATTATTCACGATATATGAGCCACGCGCGCGGGATTGTCACGATTGACACTGTTGATGAATATGGCGAGCCTTATCAGATTATCGACACGATGGATGTTTATTATCCGCCTAAAAACACGATTTCGTTTACTGCTTCCTCAAAGCGTTACGGAAAACTTTTCGCAAATTTTGAGCAAAGCGGTGGAAGCAGTATGGTCTGTAAGAGGCGCTCGTATGAGCTCGCTTTTGGTCAATCTTATCTTATACTGGGCAGCTTTAATCGTGGATGGGGTTCGGGTGTTCTTGTCGGGCGCTACCTCACTATATCATCATCTTTACGAAATCATCAAAAAACGACCGACACCACCGCGAGCATTGACAAAATCTCCCATTATTATCTGGATCCAAGAGATGGCTGGATGAATGGTCTTTATTTCACGACACGCTATGGGAGTTTTGCCCCCGGGGTAATCTTCTCTCACAACAAATTTTCGCAGATTCTCTCGGTCCTTTATTCCGGCAAGGTTGAGTATTATACCGGCAAGAGGACAAGATTTGGGTTTGCTTATGCTCACAGCGAACTTAGTGGGCGTGCTAAATTTAAAAGCGATGGCATTTCGGGCTTCTGTTTCGTCCCAACCAATCTTGCAACATTGGAGGCTGAATTCGCTTTTATCCCGTTCACACGCGCTGATACCGCAGAGTTTAAAAATCAATGGGGGCTAAACCTTAAGACCTCTCGCTCAAAGGATAAGGTCAAAACATCCTTCAATTTCTGGGATTATTCTAAGAGTTATACGAGCCTTTACGCATACGGTCTTGCTGACCCCGACTACTATTACACAGAACTTGGCGACACGATGAAAGACCCATATAAGTATTATAACCGGTACGAGGGCGAGACTGGTGGGGAATTCAGAGCGGAGTTAAGCCCCATAGACGAACTTGAGTTCACGGGAAGAACGAGATACTATGTTGATAGGATTGGCGATGCAAGCAACCTTTACACAACAGCCGAGCTCTCATATCATCCCCCGTTTATTGATGAGATCTCGCTCGCATACTCGCTTGATGTAGAGAGCCTCACTGTGAAATCATATTTCAGCGAGTATTACAAACTGTATTCGCGAAAGACCCTTTTCGAATGGCTTGAACTCCGCGGGCTATTTGAAATCACAACTAAAAAGAGCTCCACATACGGTTACTATAATGGCACCTACGACCGACTTGAATTCCGCTTCTCAAAATATAAACCGGTCACCCTTTCGCTATCTTTCAAATGGTACGATTCAAACTTTGAACAGCCGGCAAATGGCTATTTTGAGTCCACAATTGAGCAGGGTTTAGATTTCTACGGGTTTGATTTTTCCGCTCGTTATGACCTTAGAATATACGAGAACAAAGACGAAGACCCTCAGCATACTTTCAGGTTTAATCTCCGTTATAACTTTTAGCAATAAAGGGTTTTAATAGAGCTTAAGATGAACTCGAAGGCAAGGCTCGAAAAATATATGGAGACCGAAAGAACGCGCATTGATAAGGCACTTGACCAGCTTCTTCCCCGTAAGGATAACCCTCCAGCGCCCCTGCATTATGCGATGCGTTACAGCACACTTTCGGGGGGGAAACGCTTGCGACCGATACTTGTCGTAACATCATATCGGTGGGCTGGCGGAAAGAGGACTGATAAGGTAATACCCGTTGCCTGTGCGGTTGAACTGATTCATACATTCTCGCTTATTCATGATGACCTTCCATCGATTGATGACGACGATTGGAGAAGGGGAAAGCCCACCTGCCACATAGAGATGAAAGAGGTTCTGGGGGACGGAAGGCTTGGCGAGGCTACAGCAATCCTTGCTGGCGATGCCCTTCTTGTTCTGGCTTTTTCACTGCTTGCAAAATCTGGCGATGCGCGGATAATGAAAGAAATCGCATCCTCAACCCTTGACCTTGTCCGCGGAGAGATGGCTGACATACTTGGTGAACGAAAGGATATAACCCTCCCTGATCTTGAATTCATCCACAAAAACAAAACCGCCTCCCTTATAAGAGCTTCGTTGCGTGTTGGCGCAATAATGGGTGGTGCAACAAAAAGCGAGCTTATTTCCATAACGAAATTTGGCGAGTATGTTGGGCTTGCCTTCCAGATTATTGATGATGTGCTCGGGACAGCCGGAAAGTCGGGAAAGATTGGTAAGCCCGTTGGCAGTGATGAATGGCACAATAAGGCGACATATCCCAAACTATTCGGGGTTGAAAAATCCAGGGCTATAGCAAAGGGGCTTGTGGAAAGGGCAAAGTCCTGTCTGCCGTCCTACAAGGATAACGACCTGCTTTTTGCAATCGCAGACTATGTGGTGGAACGGGAAAAGTAAATGAATTTCCAGCAACAGAAAATTCGCGCACACAAAGATATTGTTTTACGAGTTAAACCCAGGGGCACACGAAATGAATGAAAAACTATACATACCAACAGGAATTCTTGCAAGGATAAATGGTCCTGCAGATATAAAGAAACTTTCGTTTGAGGAGCTTCGCTGTCTTGCGGACGAGGTCAGGGATTATATTACCTTTGTTGTTTCAAGAAACGGTGGTCATCTTGCCCCAAGCCTCGGTGCTGTTGAAATTATCGTTGCGCTTCTTTATCTCTATGACCCGCCGAGGGACAAGATAATATTTGATGTTGGCCATCAGGCGTACGCGTACAAAATATTGACAGACCGAAAGGATAAGTTTCCAACATTGAGGAGGCGAGGAGGGATTTCGGGATTTCTCAAGAGAAGCGAGAGCCCTTATGATTTTTTTGGCGCAGGACATGCCTCAACATCCCTTTCAGCTGCGCTTGGTGCCGTTTGCGCGCGCGAACTTTCAGGCGAGGATTATCGCGTGGTCGCTTTTATCGGTGATGGTGCGCTTACTGGTGGGCTTGCATTTGAGGGGCTAAATAATCTCGGCGCCTATGGAAAGGAAATACTCGTTATACTTAACGATAATAAGATGTCCATTTCCAAAAATGTTGGCGCATTACAGCGTTATCTTACATACCTTATCGCACACCCGAAGTATCGCCGCTTGAAAGAGGAGATCTGGGATATTACGGGTCGACTGGCAAAGCTTGGCGGACATCTGCGAACATTCGCAAGAAAGTTTGAGGACAGCATAAAAAATATGATTGTCCCGAGCATCCTTTTTGAGGAGTTCGGTTTCAATTACTATGGCCCTGTTGATGGGCATAATATTGAGGAATTGATAAGGCTTCTCAAGGATATTAAGGATGTCAAACTGCCGAAACTTGTCCATATAGTAACGGTTAAGGGGAAAGGGTACAAGCCCGCTGAGGATGACGCCTGCAAGTATCATGGGATTGGACGATTTGACATTGAGAGCGGGGAGCCTGTTGTCACAGAGGGCATAACTTTTACCGACGCCTTTGGAAGCGCAATAACCGAATTTGCCGAAGAGGATGAGAGGATACTCGCGATAACAGCAGCAATGACCACAGGCTGTGGGCTTCAAGCGTTTGCGTCAAGATTTCCATCCCGCTTTTTTGATGTCGGGATCGCTGAGGGGCACGCGGTTATTTTCGGCGCTTCTTTGGCTCTTTCGGGTTTCAAACCAGTCGTCTGTATATACTCAACATTTCTCCAGCGGGCGTTTGATTGTATTGTTCATGATGTGGCTCTTCAGAATGCGCCAGTGGTCTTTGCAATTGACAGGGCTGGGATTGTCGGCGAGGATGGCCCCACCCATCACGGAGCCTTTGATTTAGCATATCTCCGTCTAATACCCAATATAATCATTACCGCACCAAAGGACCAAAAAGAACTGCGCGATTTATTGTGGACCGCCTTAAAGTTGCAAAAGCTTCCTTTTGCGATTCGCTACCCGCGCTCAATTTGCAAAAGTATGGAAACCTCTTTGCCCCCAGAACTTATCCCTGTGGGAAGCTGGGAAAAATTGCGCGAAGGACATTCGGGAGCAGTTCTTGCCGTTGGTCCTATGGTTTATACTGCGCTTGAGGCGGCTTGTATGCTCGAGCGCGAGGGCATCTATCTTTCGGTTATTAACTGCCGATTTGTTAAACCTCTGGATGAACTTATGCTTTCGGAGATCTTGAATTTTGCGCCATTTGTTCTGACAATTGAGGAGGGAACCCTTGTCGGGGGATTTAGGAGTGCAGTTCTGGAGTTTGCCTCTAAAAAGCGCTTTGACACAAGAAAGATTTATTCTCTGGGAATACCTGATGAGTTTATTGAGCATGGCTCGCGGACTGAACTTTTAGAACTTCTTGGGTTAACAAGTTCAGGTATAACAACAAAGGTAAAGGAGATCCTTGGGCGAGGTGGCAAAAATGATAGATAAAATTCTTGAACGAATTGTTGAGGCTCACTCGGAAGGCATAAAAAATCTTCTTGCACTTCGGGATTCACTTGAACAAGTAGCAGTTGAGATTTCGAAAAGCTTGCGATATGGTGGGAAACTTTTGATTGCAGGCAATGGCGGGAGCGCCTCGCAAAGTCAGCATCTCGCAGCAGAGATTGTCGGGCGCTACACAAAGGAAAGAATGGGCTACCCCGCTGTGGCACTCACAACCGATACATCAATAATCACAGCGATTGGCAACGATTACGGCTTCAATGAGATATTCAGGCGTCAAATTGAGGCGCTCGGGAAAAGGGGCGATATCTTTTTGGCGATTTCAACCTCGGGCAATTCACCCAATGTTCTGAGTGCAATGGAAGAGGCAAAGAAACGGGGGCTTGTTGTTGTTGCTCTTACAGGTCGCGATGGCGGAAAGATGAAGGACTTGTGCGACTACCATCTGAATATTCCCCTTAAAGATACCCCGCGCATTCAGGAATTCCACGAAATTATTATTCACATAATTGCAGAACTTGTCGAACTGAATCTTACTGGAGAATAGCAAAATTTGCTCGTAAAAAAGCCAGCGCTAAAAATTTATCTCCGTTACAAGCGCAAAGATTGGGTATGCATAAGCCCCGCCAGGTTCCAGTTCGTCCCTGTGATAGCGAGCCTCAAGTGTAGTGTTAAACCCGTCCTTTAGCCTGAAAGTCGCCTTTGCCCCAGCCTCTTTTCGCCATACAAAAAGGATTTTTTCCTTCTTATCGTAAGCCGAAAATTTGTATTCCTCCCGGAATTCGGAGTTCAGAATGATTGTGGTGTTAATTGTGCCCCATTGAATATCGACATTTAGAGAGCCTATCCCTCCCCTGTGTTCCCACGAGAGCCTTTCCACCCATTCGTCTTTCCAAAGAAGCATCCCGTAATCCTCGTTTATATGTGTGTAACTTATTCGCCAGCCCCAGATGCTGTGTGCGCGTGAAAGTTCGGTTTTAAGTTTAAGTTCGCGCCTCAATCTGTTCCGCGAGTCGTTTGTGCCTTTATCCCCATCGTAGATTATGTAGTTCGCAGTAATTGGTAGTTCCTGCGTCAATTTAAAAGCCCCAAACTTAAGCGAATAACCGGTTACGAGGTAATAGGTTTTGTCCCACCGATTTTCGCCGACGAGATTCCCGTAGATGTAAATGTTGTGCACCTGATGGGTAAAATAATCGGCTTTTATTTCTATAACCGGAAAGGGCAAAAACTTTGTCTCAACTTTGAACCCACGGGTGAGAAGATCCCGCGCGTTAGAATTTTCGCGTTCCCGCTCGTCGTCAACAGATACTACCCGCTGCGAAAATGAAAGCCTCACCGAGTCCCTTAATGTGCCAAACCCCAGCGTGCCATTTATCTCACCGCTTGCCCTTTTTTCGTTCCTCATCCTATCACCGAATAGAAGTTCATCGCTCTGGTGGATGTAAAAAAGCCCAATTTCAAGATCCCGAATACTGTACAGCAGCCCGGATTTGACACCGTTTGTGTTATATCTCCTTGATATATCGGAAAGATGCCTTGCTCGCAGGCTATCAGGGTTTTCAAAAACCGAAAACTCGTTTTTCCCTGCGTCAACAAAGAGCGAGCAAAGAACAAAAGCATTTTTCTTCGGGCTGTATATTATCTGGATTTCGCCCGTTTTTGTGTCATCCTCCCTTTTGTCTATTTCCCCGCTCCTTTGGGAGAAAAAGAAAAAGGTTTTACTCTCAACTGATACGCTTGCTTTTGGGACAAGACTTAATCGGTTGTTGAAGAGATTCAGATTCCCGTAAAGCTTTGCTAAAGCCCTTTTTGCGGGGAGGCGCTTTGAGATATCAGTTTCTGTGTCCCCCTGAACCCGAAGCCATTTGTAATCAAGTTCTTTTGTGCCGAGCCTTGCACGAAAACCTGTACTACTTAAATTAGTCGTGCTTGTCCTGTGGACCTCAAACTTCCAGGTAAGTTTTTTGAGTTCGCCCTTTGTCCCTGCTGAGTAATCGTTGATGAGTTTGTCGGAATACCCGGTTTGAACAAAACTGCTTTCAAGCCCAAGCATAAGCTTGCGAAACCATCTCACAAGCTCGATCGAACCCATGAGATTCCTGCTCGAATATAGTTCACCGCTTGTTGTCGGGAGACGATTAAATGTGGAGTTCCAGCGAAGTTCAAGCGCCGATTTTCGCGATAACCCTCTGTTTAGTTGGAGTTCGTGGGTGATGGCGTAATTTCTATCCTGCCGGGTGTAAGATGTCCCGAATGTCGTCGTATACAAGGGATTCGCACAGAAGAGAAAGAAAAGGAAGGTATAGCCAAATTCTAATTTCATTTTCCTTTTGATAAGGCAAGATATTTCGCAATCTCACCTAATTCCTGAATGGAGAGTTCCTCAGGGCGGGCAAATGTAGATAGAGAAAGCCTTTCAAGCGCAAGTTTTATTTCCTCCACGGGATATAGCGATTTCAGAGAATTCAAAATAGTTTTTCGCCTCGTTGAAAAGAGTATTTTCAAAAATCGTTTGAATTCCTCAAAATTTGGGGTGTCGACTATAGGCTTTTCTTTTGGACTGAGCCTTACAAGGAGTGAGGATACCGATGGCTGAGGCGAAAAAATATGTGGCGGTAGTTCCATAAGAATTTTCCAGTCAAAATAGTTCTGGACGAGAACCGAACTTATCCCGTACTCCTTCGTGTTTGGTTGTGAAAATATTCGTCGTGCCGCTTCCTTCTGTAGCATAAGGGTGGCAGAATCTATATCCGAGTATTGAGCGGCGAGATGGTGGAGGATTGGTGTCGTGATGCTGTAGGGGATATTTCCAACAACAACGGCTTTTTTCCCGCCCGTCAACTCTTTCAGTTTTAGCCTGAGGAAATCGCCCCGGATAAGCTTGAAATTTTGAAAATCTGGAATCTGCGGGCGAAGTTGCTCATCAATTTCAATGCCGTAAACATAACGCGCAATCCGCACAAGATGCCTTGTAAGTTCGCCATGCCCGCAGCCTATCTCAACGACTGTCTTGTCTTTGGCGGAGGATAAAAGGGCAATACGCTCGGCAATCTGGTCGTTCGAAAGAAAGTTTTGCCCGAGCGCCCTTTTTGGCTTAAAATCCTCATATTGCGGAGCTTCTACCCCCGACTGTGATTCCTCAAGCAAAGAGATTTTGAAAAGCCTTTTTGCGTTCTCCCCTGTAATCCTTATGAGTTCCTGAACCCCAATACCCGTAATTTTCGCGAGTCTTTCCGCAGTATAGACTATGTATGCTGGCTCGTTTCTTTTTCCCCTGTAAGGGTGCGGGGCAAGGTACGGACAATCAGTTTCAAGAAGAATGCTTTCAGCTGGCAGGTAGTCAAGGTAGTCTAAATGTGCCCCCTTAAATGTTATCGTGCCATTTATCCCTATCAAAAACCCGTTGTCAATTGCCCATTTGCAGTCGCTTCTGTCCCCGGAAAACGAGTGAAATACCCCGTTCAGTTTCCCTTTAAAGGGTGTAAGTATTTCTATTGTTTTTTTCATCGCGTTCCTCGTGTGGATGATCACCGGCTTTTTGAGTTCGCTTGCAAGTTCAAGTTGCGCCACGAAAACATCAATCTGTATCTCCTGTGGCGAGTAATTCCTGTAGAAATCGAGCCCAATTTCGCCAAGAGCAACAACTTTCGGTTTGTTGAGAAGCTTTTCAAGTTCAATCAAGAAATCCTGCGAGACGGATACGGCATCGTGCGGATGAACGCCCGCCGAAGCAAAGATAAAAGGATACCCCCTTGCTAATTTTATCGCCCGGCGGGAATTTTCAATATTTATCCCCACCTCAACAATAGCACTAACCCCGGCTTCTTTTGCACGCTCTATTGTTTTTGCCCTGTCAAATTTGTAATGGTCGAGCGATAGATGTGCGTGTGTATCTATTAGCATAAGCCCCCTTTTCCATTTAAGATAACGAAAAACGCATTTTTCTCAACAAGGATTTTTCGTATAGGTTGACAGAGACGGGTTATCAATATAATTTTAAACCCTATGATTAAGAAGGTGGTAGAGGTAAAAAATGCGGTGGGGCTTCATGTCCGTCCTGCTTATCTTATTGTCAAGGAGGCGAGCAAATTCAAAAGCAAGCTCCGACTGAGGAAGGACAACATTGAGGTTGACGGCAAGTCTATGATGGAACTTATGATGCTTGAGGCTGGCAAGGGGACGAAACTTGTCATTATTGCGGATGGATCTGACGAGGAGGAACTTCTTGATTCAATTGAAAAACTTTTCCTGGACAAATTTGGGGAGGAATGATTGGCAAATCTTCTCACAACATTAAGGGTCGCAAGCATTCCCGCTATACTTTTTCTTCTACGGGGCAATAATTTTTTCGGGTTTTTGGGGTTAGTCCTTTATATTCTGGCGTGCTTGACCGACTATCTTGACGGATACTATGCGCGAAAAAATTCGGGGGAAACGGAATTTGGCGTTATGGCTGACAATATCGCAGACAAAATCTTTACACTCTCAATACTGCTTTACCTTTCGATTCAAAAAAGGCTCAGTTACATATTTTTTGTGCTTTTTATGATACGGGACATTATGGTTTCGGTCCTCAGGTTTGTGGCACAGACAAAGGCAAGGATAATCTTGCCCTCGCGAGGTGCAAAGGTAAAAACCCTTTTGGAGATGGTTGTTATTGGCGTGCTCCTTTTTGGCGAGCGGCTTGAAAAGGCGCGCGTTGTAGAAATTCCAAAACTCTACGCCCATATCCTTATGATAGCGCCGCTTTTTTTATCAATTACGACAGGGGTGCGCTATTTTGTAGAATTCGTTAGCGAAAACGGGAAAAAAGAATTGCGTAAAGCCGTGGACAGGGATAAAAGCCTGGCAGCTTGACAACATCAATAATTTTAAGCCCCAATTTTTCAATGCCCTCGCTTTTTAGTTCGAGTTCCTCTTTTTCGTGCCGCCCCCTTATCCAGATAAATCTTCCGCCATTTTCAAGGATTCTTTGCGCGGTCAAAAATATGTTCTGGGGCTTTTCAACAGCGCGAATGGTTATAAGGTCAAATTTCGTATCCTCAGGGATATCCTCGGCGCGCATCCACTTTGCCTCGCAGGAGTCGAGCCCGAGTTCCCGTATAGCCCTTGATAGGAATAGCGCCTTTTTTCTGTTCGATTCGACCATAATAAGGGGAAGGTGCTTGAGGAAGAGTTTCATAGGCAGAGCGGGAAATCCCGCGCCTGAACCGATATCAAGCCAGTTTTTTATAGTTTCGCCCGAAACAAGCCTCGCCAGTGCCACGGAGGGCAGGATATGCTTTTCTGCAACTATTGGTTCGTCTCCCTTTGAGAAAAGGGCTGCCCGCCTGTTGTACGAAAGCAGAAGTTCTATGTAAAGCCTGAATTTAAAGATGATCTCCTCATCATAGTTTAACCCGAGCTTCCTGAACCCCTTTTCAAGTCTTTCCATTTGAAAATCAACAAGTTTAAGCGGATGTTTCATATGAAACATTCCTCTTCAGATGGATATAAAGAAGCGTTATGTCGGATAGCCTTACCCCTGGTATCCGGGAGGCTTCAAGGAGGTTTTTCGGCTTTAGCTTTGTGAACCGCTCCCTGCCCTCTCGTGTCAGCCCCTTTAGCGAAAGATAATCAAAATCCTCGGGGACCCTGATACTCTCAAGTTCCTTTTCCCCCTTTATTCTTGAAAGTTCGCGCCTTATATATCCCCTGTATTTTACCTCTATCTCAACCCAGCGCCTCACCTTTTCCGGGACCCTGCGAGCCTCCTCATCGAGCCCCATAAGCGTTTCGTACGAATTCCCCGGCATTGAAAGATACTCCTCTATCGTTACGCTCTCTTTTGGGTTCGCCCGTATTCGCTTTTCCCGTATTCTCCTCATTTCCTTTTCAAATGCCTGCTCGTCAGAAATATATTCGGCAAATACCTCGTCGCCCACAAGCCCAAATGCCCTGCCATACTTTATAAGCCGCCTTGCCGCATTATCCTCTCTCAAAAGCAGGCGATGTTCAGCCCTTGCGGTGAAAAGCCTGTATGGCTCATCTACACCACGGCTCACAAGGTCGTCAATCATAACCCCAATGTAGCTTTTGTCCCTGCCGAGCACAAACTCCGGTTTGCCCTCAATGTATAGCGCCGCATTTATCCCTGCAATGATCCCTTGCCCGCCAGCCTCCTCGTACCCGGAGCTCCCATTTATCTGTCCCGCAAAGAAAAGCCCCCTTATCGTTTTGTGCTCAAGCGTATGTTTTAACTGGCGAGGGTCTATGCAGTCGTATTCTATAGCGTATGCGGGACGAGAGAATACCGCCTCCTCAAGCCCGGGTATTGAGCGAACGATTTCTTCCTGAATATTGACCGGCATACTCATCGATAGCCCGTTAAGGTAGAATTCGGGCGAATTCCACCCCTCTGGCTCTATAAATACTGGATGGCGAGGGTGGTCAGCAAAACGAACGACCTTATCCTCAATTGATGGGCAATAGCGAGGTCCACGCCCCTTGATCCTCCCGCTGTACAATGCTGAATGCTTAAGGTTCTCAAAAATGAGCCTGTGGGTTTCCGGGGTCGTGTAGGTAAGGAAACAGGGGAGCTGGTTTTTGAGGATGGCTTTGGTCCTTAGCGAGAAGGGCAGATAATCCCTTTCTCCCGGCTGGATCTCCGTTTTGTCGAGCCTTACGCTTGAACGGTATACCCGTGGGGGTGTGCCAGTCTTAAATCTCAGGATGCCTATGCCAAGATTTGCAAGCGAATTACTGAGCGAGTATGCGCCCTGTTCACCTCTTCGCCCGGCCCGTATTTGCTCCTCCCCAATATGGATGAGCCCGTTCAAAAATGTCCCGGTTGCGATAACAACCGCTTTGCATCTCACCTCGCCAATTCCCCGACAAATAACACCCACAATATGCCCACTCTCAACGATGAGTTCCAGGACCTCATCCTCAACGATTTCAAGATTCTTCCTCTGCCTGAGCTCCTCCTGTATGAGGGCTTTGTAAAGGTTCCTGTCGACCTGGGCGCGCGTTGCCTGAACCGCAGGTCCCTTTCGCTTGTTCAGGATCTTATACGAAAGTGCCGCCTTATCCGTTATGTAGCCCATAATCCCGCCGAGGGCGTCTATCTCTCGCACGACATTCCCTTTTGCTATCCCTCCAAAAGATGGGTTGCAGGATAGTTCGCCAATCTGGCTTTCGGAAAGCGTAATGAGACAAACGCTAATCCCCATTCCGCTTGCCGACCAGGCTGCTTCTATGCCTGCGTGTCCACCGCCGATGACCACAAGTTCATAGTGAAGCATATTTTAAATTTAATGTTAACCAAAAAAGAAGCAATACTTCGCTTGCGAATTTGTTCGCTTTGATTTATATTCTTGTGTGCCAATCTTTGTCGTGCAGGAACATCACGCCTCCCATCTCCACTGGGATTTCAGATTTGAACACGAGGGTAAGCTTAAAAGCTGGGCTATCCCGAAGGAACCGTCAAACAGGGTGGGCGAAAAGAGGCTTGCAATTCAAGTAGAGGACCACGACCTTGAGTGGGCTAATTTCGAGGGGGTTATACCTGAGGGCGAGTACGGTGCCGGGCGGGTTAGCATTTGGGACAAAGGTTCCTGCGAGCTTCTTCTCTACGATCCCTCAGATAAAATTGAACTTATCATTGAGGGCAGGCGCTTGAAAGGGCGCTTTGTACTCCTGCGTTTCAAAAGGGCTGGCGAAAAGATGTTCCTATTCTTTAAGGCGCGCGAATGAAAGGTTTGTTTGTTCATTTGATTTTGGGCTTAAAATGTGAAAAACATCTGGAGGTAAAATGGAGAACATAAGCCCGGAATGGTTTGAGAAGGTGGCAAAAAAGGTGTTTGGGCTTTTGCCTTCTGGCTTTGAGGCTGAACTTTTGGTTAACGCGGAAAAAAGCGCTCTTACGAGGTTTGCGAACAATTTTATCCATCAGAATGTAGCCCAGGCAAATGCGGGGCTCTCCTTGAGGGTGATAAACGGGAAGAGGGTGGGAAGCTCATCGGTAAATAGGTTTGATGACGAAACGATTGGCTGGGCTGTTCGTATGGCGGTGGAGAGCTCAAAATTTATGCCAGAGGATCCCGACATCCTGCCGCTTGTTGGACCGCAAAAGTACGCCGAACTTGAGTCCTATTCGCCCAAGACAGCAAGCCTTAACGCCGATATGCGGGCTGATTATGTTGTTCGGGCTGTGGAGCGCGCAAAGGCACATGGCTTTGAGGCTGCGGGGATTTTTAGTAATGGCGAGAGCTTTTTGGGGCTTGCGAACACAAACGGGGTTTTTGCGACGCACAGGTCAACGGATGTTTCTTTTGCGCTCACAATCACGAATAACGAAAACGGAACCGGATGGGCATCAGCCTCGCGCAAGGATATTGAAGAACTCCCCTTTGAGGATGTTCTTGAGCGAGCAATTTACAAGGCAGAACTGAACCGGAATCCCAAAGAGCTTCCCCCTGGAGAGTACACCGTAATCCTCGAATCCCCGGCTGTTTCTGATATCCTCTCGTTCGCATTGTATATGGGTTTTGGCGGGCAGGCTTATCTTGATGGTTCCAGCTTTCTTGTGGGGCGGCTTGGCACGAAGGTGTTTGATGAAAAGCTAACGCTTGTTGATGATGCCTACAATAAGATTCGCCCGGGTTTGCCGTTTGACTTTGAGGGTATGCCGAGACAGAGGGTTGTTCTTGTTGAGCGTGGGGTTGCCAAAAACCTCGTTCACGACAGAAAAACAGCAATGAAAATGAACGCGCAGTCCACAGGACATTCGCTCCCCCAGCCAAATACCTGGGGTCCAATCCCGCTAAACACGATCGTTTCCCCGGGGGATGCTAAGCTTGATGATATGATAAAATCCACCGAGCGGGGGCTTCTGGTTACACATTTCCATTATGTAAATCTGGTTGAGCCCCGAAACCTTATACTTACTGGAATGACGCGCGATGGTCTATTTCTCGTTGAAAATGGGAAAATTGTTTGCCCTATTAAGAATTTCCGCTTCACAGAAAGCATCCCCAAAGCCTTTTCGCAAGTTGACACTATCGGGAGCGACATTGAGTACCACGGGATTCTGATAAATCCCTCAATGAAGCTTGCCTCGTTCAATTTTTCAAGTGGCACGGAGTTTTAAGTTAAAGGAGGCAGGGATGAAGGATATAATCGAACTTGCCCTCGGAAGGGCAATGATTGACGGCGCTTCGTACGCCGATATTCGCATAATTGATAGTGTGACCGAGGAGATAGTGATAAAGAACGGCGTCATCGGAACGCTCAAGGAGAACAAGGATTTTGGAGCAGGGATCAGGGTTATAAAAAACGGGGCTTGGGGTTTTTCTGCAACGAACGATGTAACAAAGGATGGTATTGAGGCTTGTGCACGGCTTGCAGTTCGGATTGCTGAAAATAGCGCAAGACTTGCACGGGAAAAAGTGAGACTCGCTTACGAACCCCCGCATATTGATAAATGGCGGTCGGGTTTCCTGATAGACCCGTTCCAGGTGCCAACAGAGAAAAAGATTGAACTTCTGATGAAAGTGGACGAAATACTTCGCAAGGACCCGCGCATAAAGGTCGCTGAAAGCACGCTCCTTTTTGAGCGAGAACGAAAGATATTCGCCTCAACAGAGGGAAGTTATATTGAGGAGGAGTTCATCGTTTCGGGTGGTGGTTATTCTGCAAGCGCGGTTTCGGAAAGCGATTTCCAGACCCGCTCTTATCCCTCATCGTTTGGTGGGCAGTACTGTCAGTGCGGGTATGAACTAATCGAATCCCTCGATTTTATCGGCAACGCTGAGCGAATACGCGAGGAGGCGATTGCCCTCCTTAGCGCACCACAGTGCCCCTCGGGGAAGAAGGATATAATCCTTGAGGGAAGCCAGCTTGCGCTTCAGATACACGAATCCTGCGGGCACCCATCAGAGCTTGACAGGGTTTTCGGCTACGAGGCAAATTACGCTGGCACAAGCTTTCTCACAACCGAAAAACTAAAAACATTCAGATACGGTTCGCCTATTGTCAATATAGTTGCCGATGGCACGCTTCCGATGGGGCTTGCTACGCGGGGCTATGATGACGATGGTGTTCGGTCGGATAGGTGGTTTTTGGTAAAAGATGGCATTTGGTGGGGGTATCTTACGAACAGGGAACTCGCTCATAAAATCGGCGAGGAACGGAGCAGGGGATGCAATAGGGCTGATGGCTGGCGAAATTTCCCCATCATTCGAATGACCAACATCAGTCTTCTCCCGGGCGAGTTTGAGTTTGAGGACCTTATCGCTGATACCGATGATGGGCTTTTGCTTGAGGTTAATCGTTCGTGGTCCATTGACCAGCGAAGGCTGAATTTCCAGTTCGGCTGCGAAATCGGACGGGTCATTAAGAACGGCAAGATTGTCGGGATTGTCAAAAACCCAACATATCAGGGAATAACCCCTGAGTTCTGGGGCTCGTGTGACGCTATTTGCAACTGGAAATACTGGCGACCGTATGGCGTTATAAATTGTGGCAAGGGCGAGCCTGGTCAGCGCGCGGAGATGTCGCATGGCGCAGCACCCGCAAGATTCAGAAATGTAACTGTTGGTGTCGCACGATAGGTCAAATCTTTTCGCCAAAATTTAGCCGTTAAACGCTACCAGAAAGGGGAGCAGATGAGAATAGCGCACATATTTATCTACACAATATTCTTTGCATATCCAGCGTTTGCAAGCGGTGGTGGATTTGGTGGATTTACTGTTTCGGGCTCAAGCATAAATGTGTCGGACTTGAACTCCGCTTTTCAGAATTCAAAATATCCCGAACTTTCGCGTAATCTTTTTATGCTGGGTGGCGGTGGATTTGCTCTTGTAAATCACCTATTAATTGGTGGTGAGGGTTTCGGCGGAAGTTCCACTGTTGAATCCGAAAGCGTGAAAACATCATATAGCGTTGGCGGTGGTTTTTTCAACCTCGGATATGTTTTACCGGTTCTCAAAGCAGTTAATATTTACCCTATAGTTGGTGTTGGAGGGGTTGGACACAGTTTGAGCTTTCGCCCGCGACTTTTTGATGTCACATTTAGTGACCTGCTTCGGAACCCGAGCCGTGTATCCTCAATTTCTGCAGGTTCCTTTGCCTTGAACTTTTCGCTCGCAATACATATAGTCGAGCCTTTTAAGGGAGCTCCGTTTGTGGGCTTTTTCCTGCGCGGTGGTTATATTTATTCTCTAAATAAGGCTGACTGGAAACTTGAGGACGGCGGAGAAATCCTTGGCGGTCCTGAGGCAAACCTATCCTTCCCGTTCGCGACTTTTGGAATAATCTTTGGCGGTCGTTCGCACGATTAATTCTTATTTTCTTATGCTCCCCTTCAGAATCGCGAGCTCCGCTATCTGGACAGCGTTTGTTGCTGCCCCTTTGCGAAGGTTATCCGCGACAGTGAAGAACATCACCGCAGATCTATCGTATTTGTCCACCCTTAGCCTGCCAACATATACCTCGTCTTTGCCCGCATCCAAAACCGGCATCGGTGGTGGGCTTTCCCTGTAGCTTATCCCCGGGAAAGTCTCAAACGCCCTTTTGATTTTCTCAAGCCCAATCTCATTTTCAAGCCTTACCCAGACAGAAATTGAATGGGCATAGGGAAGTGGCACACGAAGGGTTGTCACCGAAATTGGGATCATTTCCCCAATAATTTTTTGTGTTTCTTTGATAATCGTCTCTTCCTCCTCGCAGAAATTATCGTCGCGAATTTCCCCGATAAAGGGTATAATGTTTTTGTGCAATGGATAGGGAAATGGGTTTTCTTTTTCGGGCAAGAGGTAGTGTTCAAGCGCTTTGTGTCCTGCCCCACTTGCGGATTGGCAGGTAGTTATAATTACCCGCTCTATTTTTGAAAGTCTTCGCAAGGGCGCAAGCGAAAGAACAAGCTGTGTTGTTATGCAGTTCGGGTTTGCCACAAGCCTTGTATCTGAACTTATCTGGTCGCCGTTTATTTCTGGCACTACAAGGGGGATTTGTGGGTCGTATCGGTAGGCTCTGCTTTTATCAATAACAAAAGCCCCTGCATCGATGAATTGTGGAATATACCGTTTGGAAATATCCGATTCGGTTGCAAAAAACGCGATATCGCATCCCGAAGGGTCAATTTCCTCTATCGATTTGATGGGATAATCCTGCCCATTTATGTTTATAATCTTTCCCGAGGAGCTCCTTGAGGAGAAAAGCGATAGCGACAAAATCGGGAAGCGACGCTCGTGAAGAACCTTTATAAGTTCAGTTCCGACAAGCCCGCTTGCCCCGACCACACAAACATTATACCTTCCCATATTTTCTCCTCTTCACAATAAAATCCCGATGCAAAACTTTCACCACCTCCTTTTCAATTTCGGATGGCACAAGAAAAGTAAGGGATGTGTGAGTCTGGAAAAGCTCGATAGGCATAACGCCCATACCATTCAGGCATTTCATAACCTCAAGAATAAGGTCGCTTCTTCCTGCAATGCCATATCCAACAATCGCCACAACAGAAAGGCTATCGCAAATCTTGAGAGCAGGAAATTCCTCGAGCGCTTGTTTGTCAGCCCTATCGCAAATGAATGTTGCTAATCTTTTCCCGTCCCGAGCCTTGCAGGCGAATCTATCAACCGAAACCCTCTTTCTGATCAGTTCCTGAAGGAATTTTTCAAGCTCATCCTCTTTTTCGAATTCAAACTCTACAAGCAGAACCTCGCGGCTTGTAATCCCTTTTATATATTTTTCTTCCATTTGTTTCCCCTCCGTGATTAGGGTGCCTGGTTCATCAGTGTGAGCGCCCAGAATAAAAAGAGGCACCTTATACCTTCTTGCGAGTTCCACCGCCCGGGGATGAACTACAGATGCGCCGAAATATGCAAAATCCAGCATCTCATCGTAGGAGATATGCTCAAGCTTTTTTGCGTCTGGCACAAGATTAGGGTCAGCGGTGAAAACCCCGGGGACATCGGTGTAAATCTCGCATCGCTGTGCACCAAGCGAGGCAGAAAGCGCAACTGCTGTGGTATCCGAGCCCCCTCTTCCAAGCGTTGTAATTTCGCGTTTCCCGCTGACGCCCTGGAATCCAGCAACAATAACAATCCTGCCCTTCTCAAGTTCCTCGGTAATCCGTGTTCCGCGAACCTCAAGGATTCTTGCCCGCGTGTGGTTATCCTCCGTGATTATCCCCGATTGACTTCCCGTAAGCGAAATCGCCTCATGCCCCTCGTCCCATATTGCCATAGACAAAAGCGCCATCGCTATTCGTTCGCCCGCCGTGAGGAGCATATCAAGTTCCCGTTCCGGCGGCGAGCCCGTTATCTTTTTCGCAAGCGCAATGAGTTCGTCGGTCGTGTGTTGCATCGCGGACACAACAACCACAACCTTTTGCCCCCTTATTCTTTCCGCTATTATCCGCCTCGCTACAGCCTTTATCTTCTCAATCGTTCCAACAGATGTGCCACCGTATTTTTGAACAAGTATACTCATTTATAAAGCAAAATTCTTATATATATTGCTATCCCGATTAAAAGCGGCATTATGGAAAGCCCCGCAAAGATCATATTCGCAAATCCCATTCTTGATCCGCTAAAATGCTTTACCCACGCAAGAATTCCTAAGCTTACCCCGGAAAGATACAGCGCAACTATTAGAAAAGATACGGGTATCACAAGTAGTGACGGGAGACAATTGTAAATGAAAATTGTGTGAAGGATAAAAGCCGGTGCGAAGCAGAAGAAAGCGAAAAAGCCCCAGTAGTTTACCTTGTTTTTCATTTCGCTATCCTTGCGCATCTGAACCCGATATAGTGTTTTCTTTCTGTTGGGTCCTTGTGTAAGCGTGCGGGGTTGCGGAAAGTATAACCCGGGCTTGAGGTTGTTGAACTATTGACCCAGCTTGCGCCACGAACGGTCTTTTCTGTTCCGGATGAGGGACCCTGTGGATTATCTTGTGAAGACTCCCGGTAGTAGCTTGCGCTGTACCAATCTTTTGTCCATTCGGCGACATTCCCTGCCATATCCATTGCGCCATATGGTGATGCACCTGTTGGGAATGCCCCGACGGGTGCAAGTTGTGGATATGGATCCTCGTAGCCATCATTTCCGTTGTAATTGCAGTGAACGCGAACGCCAGAAATATCTTTGTGGAATTCGTTTCCCCAGGGCCATTTATAACCCGGATTCATTGAGCCGCGAGCGCATTTTTCCCACATTGCCTCACTTGGAAGTTCTTTGCCAGCAAAGCGCGCGTATGCCTCAGCCTCGTAGTAGGAAACGCCGACAACAGGATAATCGGGGTAATCTGTCCCGCTTGAGTACTGACCTGTGTTCCAGTATAACGGCGCGCTGATGTGGTTCCTTTCTTTCCATGCCCAGCCCTCTTGCGACCAGAACTCAGGATTATTGTACCCACCCTCTTCTATGAATCTCGCAAAAAGCCGGTTTGTAACCTCATACTTATCAATCCAGAACGAAGGAAGATTGACACTGTGAGCCGGGAACTCATCGCTTGCACCATCGCCCCAGGAATCTCCCATTATGAACGCCCCCGCAGGAACAAGCACCATCTCCGCTCCGTCATCCCGCGTCTCTTCTTCTGCGGTAGTAATTTGAACCTCATTAGTGCTTATTAGGGTCGCATCGCTTTTCAACACGAATAGCCTGAAGTAATAAGTTGTTGCGGGTGTGAGTCCCGAGACCGTATATGTAGTCTCGGATACCGTCTGGATCCTTGCCGCGATAATATCCGTTGTGTCAACACCGGATTCGGTAGAGTAGGCAAGGATATATCTTAAAAACCCCTCGCCCGTGAACATATTCCAGCGGAGCCTCGCAAATCTTGTGCCAATCGAATCTGCAATCAGGTTTATCTGTCTTGAACTATCCGGGCAAAGCACGCTCAGGGTTATCGTATCCGAATACCCCGTATTTCCGTATTCGTCAGTTGCGCTTGCAAAAATGCGAATTCTTGTGCCATTTGGATACTGGCTTATGTCCCAGGTGTAATGCCAGGGCGGTGAGGGCAGGCTTGCAATGTTCGTCTCGTTCCCGAATATCTTTACCTGCTCAATTCGTGACTCGTCATTCGCGCTGATAACTATCTCTACATTACTGCACACATTCTCGCCGTTTTCCGGATTGATTATTGATATACTTGGCGGATTTGTATCCGGCTTGCCCGTATTTTTCTTTGCACAGCACAGAAACGCAAGCGCCAGAATTATGATGATTAACTTTCTCATTTTTGCCCTTCTAAAAATTAAGTTTGGGCACCGACGATGTCAAATGGTTTGGTTAAGGAAAAAGAGGCTTGGAGATTGCTAATTTAGAATCCGGTAAAGATATAACGAATAAAAATAACTTGCAATTAAACTTTTTTTATTGTATTATAATTGTGAAATAAAAAAGGAGGTTTGTATGAAAGGGAAAAACTTGGTTTTGTTGTGGATCGTTGCGTGGGCTTTTGCGCTCGTTTTGGCGGTTCCGAGGAGTTTTAATTACCAGGGCAAGCTTCTTGATGCCTCGGGTGCCGGGGTGAACGACACGCTCCCGATTACATTTCGGCTATATACGAGCGAAACAGGTGGAAGCCCGATATATGAGCAAACGATTACAAATGTTATTGTTCGGCAGGGGCTATTTTCGGTTGAACTCTCGGGTTTCCCGGATACGGTGGATTTTTCAGCGCCTTACTGGCTTGAGGTTGTGGTGGATGGCGAGGCGATGGTTCCGCGCGAGAAACTTACATCTGCACCTTATGCTCTTCGTGCGCGGGCGGTTGAGGAGCCTGCAATATCGTACTCCTCACAAGCCGATACGACAAGGCGGAGAGGCGAAAACATCGTTTTCCGCACCGGTCCCGGTGCGACCCTTGAGGATGACGGCAGAAATATAAATATAACATTGAGCGTTTCCGGCACTGGCGGTGGTGGCGCAACCCCAAACATTTATGATGTCCTTGTGGCAGGAAATGACGCGGGCGGAAGGCGGATTATAAATCTCGGTAATCCGGATGGCTCGCGTGATGTTGCTACAAAGGCTTATGTCGATAGCCAGAGTGTGAGCTCAATTTCCGGTGGAGCGGGGCTTTTGCCCGATACTCCATCTAAAGGGGAAGTCACGATGAGCGTTAATGTTGACAACTCAACGATTGAGATCTACGATGACAAACTTCGTGTGCGGGCTGGCGGGATTACCTCAAATGAACTTGCGGATGGTGCGGTTATTTCCTCACGGATTGCGCCAGGTGCTATTACCACAACCCATATTGCGGATAGTTCCATTGTTAGTCGTCAGATAGCCGCAGGTGCAGTTACTATAAACCAGCTTGCCGATTTCAGCATCTCGGGCGCAAATACAGGTGATATGTTCTATTATGACGCAAGCCTTCACAGGTGGGTGAATATGCCAACAGGAGCAAACGGTCAATATCTTCGTGCAAATGGACCTGGCAATCCCCCGAGTTGGGAAACCCCGGCTGCGCGTGCAATTTACAATTTCATTCTTTCTGCGTCCCCCTCAAGCGGCAGGATTCCTCGCGGCGACTCCGCAACCGTTAGCATAAACGCAACCGAGGTTCGCGGCGAATCGCCAGAATACATCCGCTTTTATGCTGCTGGGCTACCGACCGGGGCGACCGCTTCTTTCTCCCCGGATAGTTGTCAGCCTTCAGGTGGACCACCTCGTGCCTGCTCCTCCACGATGAAGATACGAACAACCGGTAGCGCAAGCAGTGGAACCTACACCATACCTATAACAGGGGTTGCAACTGGCGGTGCAACCGCAACAGCAATATACACCGCAAATATCGGCGTCCCAGCGAAGGTAACGGGGGTTACAGTTAGTGGGTGTTATTCTAATTATATTAATGTTAGATGGTCAACTCCTGATGATGGTGGTAGCCCGATAACGCACTACAATATATATCGGTCAACGAGCTCAGGGAACGAGGTATATTATACATATGTTCCAGCGCCGACAACGACATTCAGGGATACGAATGTTACGGCTGGGACTACATATTATTATCAGGTTTCTGCTGTGAATGCTGTTGGCGAGGGGGATAGGTCAAATGAGGTAAATGCTTCAGTGGCATCATCGCCGCTTGCGAGTTGTAAGGCGATACTTGATGCGGGCTGTAGCGTAGGAGATGGTGTATATACGATAGACCCGGATGGTGTGGGTGGAAATGCGCCATTCCAGGTGTACTGCGATATGACATTTGATGGTGGAGGGTGGACATATGTTGCAAGCGGGTGCCCGACCTCAACTGGGGCTGTTGGTACCCCAGTGACATCGGACCCGAGCACCTATGTTTCTACTTGGAAGTTATCAGATGATGTCATTAACATGATCAGGCGAAGTGGCACCTGGGAAATATGGGTTCAAGCAACAAATGTTCACTATTCGGGTAGTCCTAAACCCGGAAGGCTTCTAAGAACAAACCAGAATTGGACGGTGGCTGCAAATATGAGTGGATTAGAAATGTGGAATGGGAGTAGCTGGGTTGGAGCTGCTAATTATTGCACTACAACTGATAGAGGTCCCTCTATGTGCCAGGTTAGTGGGACAAGCCAAGGTTGGTGTTTCTGGGATGAAAATAAATCATCAACTTTTACAGCCGCCTCAGACCTGCGATGGTATTATAGTGATTGGAGTAATCACTGCTTGATAAGGTGCAATAATGGTGACAACGTTCCCCAGAACGGTGCCGGAGCCCACTCAACTCTTATCAGGTAATATGAACCTGTAAAAATACAACCTCCAGAACACACTAAATACGCGTTTTTCGCGTATAAGGATGCTCTGCTCTAAGGGTAAGAAACTTAATAATAAATGTTCTACACTATCTGAAGAAAGGAGTTATTATGCGTGAGAAGCTTATTTTCTTAGTACTCTTAATACTGGTAGGAATCTTTGTTCAGGCAGTTCCACGGATTTTGAACTACCAGGGCAAGCTCGTTGATTCCTCGGGTGTTGGAATTTCGGGCACTCACACCCTTACATTCAGGCTATACACAACAGAATCAGGCGGTAGCCCACTATGGACCGAGACGGAAACGCTTACGATAACAAACGGGCTTTTCTCAACCCTGCTCGGCAACAGAACCCCATTTCCCGATTCCGTTAATTTCTCGGTGCCGTATTGGCTTGAGGTGGAAATAGACGGCGAGACGATGAGCCCGCGAGAACAACTTGCATCCTCACCATATGCAATTTACTCGGCACAAGCAGGCAGCGCGCCAATTGTTTATTCCTCTGCTGCAGATACAACAAGGCGTCGCGGAAGAGGGGTTATTTTCAATGCCGGTCCCGGCGCAACCCTCGAGGACACCGGCGGGGAGATACATATTACGCTTGATGTTTCCGGTGCTGGCGGTGGCGGACCTATTCCTACTATTTACGATGTTCTTGTTGCGGGAAGCGATGCGGGCGGACGCGGAATAGCAAACCTCGCAAACCCAACCGCACCGCAGGATGCTGCCACAAAATCATATGTTGACGACTACTCGGTGAGTTCAATTCTTGGTGGTGCGGGGCTCTCTCCAGATACCCCATCGATGGGCGATATAACGCTCAATGTCAAATATGACAATGTTACAATCGGCATTAACCCCTCCGACCAGTTGTATGTTAAAACCGGTGGGATTGGCACAAACGAGATTGCTGATGGTTCAATCCGGAGTGAGGATATTGCCCCGGGTGGAATAACAACCTCAAATATAGCCGAGCGTGCGATAACAACCGACAGAATTGCCACAGGTGCTGTTACCAGTAATGAGATAGCGGACTCTGCGGTGACAATGGCGCATCTTGCGAATTTCTCGTTCCCATCGGCTTCTGCTGGGGATATACTTTATTATGATGGTTCACGCTGGGTGAATCTTCCTGCGGGCACAAGTGGGCAGTATCTTCGGACATATGGGACTGGCAATCCCCCGGGCTGGGAAACCCCGGCTGCGCGTGCAATATTCAATTTCCTCTTAAGTTGCAATCCCTCAAGTGATGGTGTTGAGGCGGGGGATACTCTATACTCGACGGTGAAAGTCACCGGTGTTGCAGGACCAATACAGGCTGTGTCGTTTTACACAACCGACCTGCCAACTGGTGTATCAGCAAGTTTTTCACCCTCAAGCTGCACCCCACCAAGCCCAACTGGAACTTGTACATCAACAATGGAGATTGTAACAAGCGAGACCTCACCCCGCGGGACCTACCCATTGACAATAACTGGGATAACGCCCGGGGGCTCGCAATCCACCACTACATTTAGTCTGACCATCGCAACTGTGCCCGGGGCTGTCTCTGATCTGAGCTTGACCGTCTCTGCTCCAAATATCATTCTCAACTGGACTGCACCATCAGAAAATGGTGGCTCCCTTATCACAAACTATATAATTTACCGGGGGACATCGCCTAACCCAACAACCCCGATAGATACAGTGGGCTCTGTGCTGACATATGCTGATCCAGGTCCTTTTTCCCCGGGGAATACTTACTATTATCGGATTACAGCGGTGAATGCTATAGGCGAAGGTCCGTATAGCAATGAGGTTCAGTGGACATATTATTATGCGAGCTGCAAGGCGATTCTTGATGCTGGGCGTAGCACAGGTGATGGTGTATATACGATAGACCCGGATGGTGTGGGTGGAAATGTGCCATTCCAGGCGTACTGCGATATGACCACCGATGGTGGAGGATGGACAATCGTCGCTGCTTACACCGGGGGTGACGGCGAGGAACCACTCGTAAGCGATAACGAAAGAAACGGCAACCCCCTTTCTTTCCAGCACTATAACATAAACAGGGCAAAGAAAATGGCTCTCTCAGCAATCTCAACAGAATCAATCTTCAAACGCAACAACGGCACCTGGATAAAGGTAAATCACGCCCTCTTTGATAATAATCTTAACACCCCAAACACCTGTACTCACTATTCGGTTACGATAACAGCAAACAATGGTGCAACAGCCTCCGGATATATGGGGTATTCAAATTACCAGTATTCAGGTGGTGGGGACTATGGGATTACAAACACCGCTGGATTTGATCACCATAGTACCTCATACCGGCATTTAAATGTTGACTGCCAAAATATGTATTTATACTCGTATAGTAGTACTTCGGCCGACTATGACGCAGGTTATGATGTTAATATTGGGCTTGGCAGTTGGTCGGCAACACAAAGCTGTGATAGTAATGAGGGCGGCGCACTTGTCTTCATTGCAGGGATGAGATAAATCCCATTATTGCAAGCAAAAAAGATCTCAGGGTTTTACGCGCGAGAAGACTAAAAGGGATATAGCCATACCACATAAAAGCCCGCTCAAAAATTTTATAAGTCTGAACCCATTGTAAAACCCTAACTCAATCATAACACGATCAATGGCTAAGGGCAGTAACATAGCGACAAAAGCGGAAACAGGAAACCTTCGCGGTTTGAAAATTGACCCCGCAATCCCGCCGAGAAATAGCCCGGCATAGACGCCAGAACATCGCGCACAATATGCGACCTTGTGGCCATATATAAAAAAGGACGAACGCGGATCCTGATGGCACACATTTGAAAAAAGCGAATACAACACCCACGCAGGGAAAAACATTTCTAATTTCATAAAAACTGGCGCCAGAATTCCCGCAATAATGATAAACCCGAAAATAATATTAAAATAAAATATGATAATCCTTCGCATTCACGCTTAAGCGGCTCATCGAATTTTCATCCTGAGTATTAACGCCATCTCAAGCAAATCCTTCTTTATCTCCTGAATAACCTTCTTATACATAGCTGGCGTTATCTCGTGCTGGGCTTTCTTCTCCTCGCGCAACTTCCGCTTCGCGCCCTCTATTGTAAACCCATCCTCGTATAACAATTTCTTTATGGTAAGAACAAGTTCAATATCCTTTTTCCTGTAGACACGGTTCCCTGCCCTGTTTTTCCTTGGCCGTAGCATCGGGAATTCCGTTTCCCAATATCTCAATATGTGCGGTTTCAACCCGGTTAGCGCTGCTACCTCTGTTATTGTATAATATATCTTGTCCTCCGATAAAAGTTCTGACAGGATGTCCACTTTATATTATCCTCCTTTCAGAGCCACTAAGAAGCCTTCTTATATTTTCCCTGTGCGTGTATAAAATGAGTAGAAGCAAAAAGAAACCAAATGGAGTAAGATTGGGCTGGGCGATGATGAACGCTGGGGGCAGGGCAAGAGCGGATGATATTGAGGAGAGCGAGACTATTCTTGATGATGCGAAAATTACCGCAAAGACCAGAAGAAGAATTGCGGTAATCTTTATGTTTATCGCGATAAGAGCCCCAAGCGATGTTGCAACTCCTTTGCCTCCCCTGAAAGAAAGGAATGGCGTAAATATATGCCCCAGTATACCCGCAGACGCACAAAGGATATACAGGTTTGAATATGGGAATAATTCTTTAACCAGGAGTGTAGGGAGAAGACCTTTCAGCATATCAAGTAGCAATGCTAAAAGGGCGTATTTTTTCCCGGCAGAGCGGAAAACATTTGTCGCGCCGACATTCCCACTTCCGAATTTCCGAAGGTCTATGCCCCTTGAGGATTTCGCAATAATGTAGGAGAACGGTATTGAACCGACAAGAAAAGATGCGCCTATGATACCTATGCTTGCAATTATCATCTTTTTTCCCTTATAAAAAGCCTTATTGGGACACCCTCAAACCCGAACTGCGCGCGGATTTTCTTTTCAAGGAACGCACGATAGTGGCTGCCCAATTCGCGCGCGTTTTTCATAAAAAGCACGAATGAGGGTGGCACGCACTCTATCTGCGTTGCATAAAAGAATTTTATCGCTTTCCCGCGTTTTGTTGGGGGCTCTTTTGTCCCAAGGATACTGTGCAGGAATTCGTTCAGCTCGGAAGTACTAACACGCTTCTCGCGCGCCTCGTAAACCCGTTTTATCGCGGTAAGTGTCTTAAGAACATTGTATCCTGTTAGAGCAGAAAGAAATACCACTGGCGCATAAAGCAGTTGCGGGATACTTTCTTTGATCGTCGCCTCGTATTTCTTCTTAAGTCCTTCGTCTTTTGGCATCAGGTCCCACTTGTTGATCCCGATAACTATCCCACGATAAGCCCGTGTAGCTATTGCCGAAATTTTTTTGTCCTGTGCGGTGAAGCCCTCAGATGCGTCTACCATATGAAAAACGACATCCGCGCTGTAGATTGACCGCAACGCACGAAGAATGCTGTAATACGAAATCTCATCCTTCGTTTTCCTGATTCCCCCTGTATCAACGAGGATGTATTCGGTGCCATTATGCGAGAAATATATCTCTACCGGGTCGCGGGTTGTTCCGGGCAGTGGCGAGACGATCACCCTTTTTGAGCCCAAAAGCTTGTTTATATACGATGATTTCCCGACATTTGCCCGCCCGACGACCGCAACCCTTATGCCCCTTGTAGCACTCTTTTCCTCCGAGGAAGGAATGTTTTCCACAACCTTATCAAGGAGCTCTGCGACCCCGTAGCCATGCATTGCCGAAATGGGCGATGGCTCACCAATCCCGAGGGCATAAAATTCAGCGAGATTAGAAGAAGTGCTGTCAGGGTTATCAAGTTTGTTCACAGCAACAAGCACGCCACGCCCGCTTTTTCTAAGAAGATCAGCAATTTCTTTGTCAAGCGGGTGAAGTTCGCGTTCCACAAGGAATATTATAAGCGAGGCATCGTAAATAGCAGCTTTTGCCTGTTCAATCACCTCTTTTTCAATCGGATTTTTAGGGTCAAACACAAGCCCCCCTGTATCAACGATGAAAAAATCCTTCTTCGCCCATCTCGCTTTTGCGTAAATACGGTCAAGTGTTACACCAGGTTTCTTGTGGACTATTGAAATCCTTTTCCCAACTATCCTGTTGAAAAGAGTAGATTTACCTACATTCGGACGCCCGACGATTGCGACAATGGGAGTGGAGCTTATACTTTCGTTTTTTCTCATAAACTACCGCCCGGTGACCACCCACTACGGCTCCTCTCCGCTTTTAAGCAGTCCTCAGATTTATCGGCTTTTGCTTTCCCAGGTTTATATCTTCTATAACAACCACATTTAAAATAAGGAAAAGCATTTTATTTGTCAAGTAAAAGTTTAAGTAAGCATAATTTATTTATTGAAATTTAAGAGAATACATTGAAAGACAATGAATTATTGAGCCCGAATATTTTAAAGCGAACGCACGAGATCGCTGATTTTCCCAACAAGCATCTTTATCCCCGAACTTATTGCTTCGTCGCGGTTGCCAGTTGAAGCAGGATATGTGCCCCAGCCCTCAAGTTCCGTTTCCTCAATCACCGTCCCATCTCGCCTCAAAATTCTGAACTTGCCCTTAAGTGTAATTTTAAACTCCTTTGGTGTTTCCTCGGGCGTATATGTATACGCAATTTCTTTTACCTCGGTGATACTTCCCTCAATATAGTAATCCGCGCTCTCCTTTGGCACGAGCAAGGCGATTTTTGAAAGTTCATCTGAAAGCCCGCTCAAAAGTTTCTCGGGCAGTTCTGGCTCTGCTGTTTGGTTGTCAAATGGCTTTATGTAAAGGCTTTTTCTCCTCTCGGTTGTCGCCTCCCTGAACGAATACCAGCAGGACAATTGCAGAAGGGCACAGATTATTGCGACCGTTTTTTTCATACTTAAAATATAATGTGGGCGGCTCTTTAAAGCAAATTTTTAGCGTTCAGGGGTTCCCATTTTTATTTTGCTTGTGGACAAACTCCTTTGCCCAAATTGGGTGCGCAGACAATCTATTCCCGGTGTTGAGCAGTAGTTGAAAATTTGGTGCAAAGAATGAAAAAACCAACTGTATTGGAAATCGTGTCCGGGCGATATGTGATATGATTTATTTTCTGGTCCGCTTTTGTTTTTGGCGAACTTTAAAAATGTTGTTATGGTTTATCGTTTGTTGAGCATATATATTTTGTGGTACTGTAACTACAATTACCGTCGTTAAACCTTATGTCATTCGGGTCCCAATTGTACATCGATAACCAGCAATTGGCGTAGTAGTCGCCATTGGGTTCGCTGTATGGAGTATCCCTCAGCCACCATCGCCCGCCATCGGGGACTCGCCAGTCGCTACACCCACTTCCGTAATATGCGGGGTTTCTCATAGCACAGCCGGTGTAATTTCCGCCATCACTTGGCTTTGTGACGCCGGGGATTGTAGAGAAATAAGACGACCCGTATCTATTGAGCATATATGTCCACTGTGCCTTACTTCTTGGATAGACGATATCCATTCCGAGTTGTTTACAGGTATTATTGTCGGTTGACCTGTAGGTTTGGATTCCGCTTTCAACAGGGTAATAGGTATATCCCCCGCCTTCTGTTTCCATATCGCACCAGACGATTATTGGTGCAAGTGGTCCCGAATACCTATCAACATCTATATAATAATAATCGCTTCCATGGCTTTGACCGGCGTCAAGGATCCGTTTGCAACTTGCATAGTCGTCAACTATTGTGTCAACAATGTTTGACAAAGGGCTTTCCAGCACAAGATTTACAGCGCGAACTGCGTAGAAATATCGTCCTGCACCAGTTACTGCACTATCAACATATGTTAACACATTGCCAACGGTTGCGATTAAGGAGTTTGGTGGAGAGGAGGTGGAGCGATATATTTTGTAGTTTGTTATAGAGCATCCCCCATTATTTGAGGGAGGTTGCCAGGCCAATGTAACCCGCTTTCTATATCCTAATGATGATATTGTCAAATTCTGTGGCGCGCTTGGTGTGTCACATACAGTTAGCGTATATGTTGCTGTATCCGCACCCCCGCCAACACCAGTCCCAATAACATCAATCCCATATACGCCGCGTGTTGCACCACTTGTTGTAATGCTCATCGTCGCACTACAGGTTGGATTGCAACCTGTCGGACTGAAACTCACAGAAACACCCTCGGGCACCGATTCTGCCGAAAGCGAAACCGTCTGCGAAACCTCCGATACCCTCGTTAAACTTACCGTTGAGGTTATCGGACCCCCGGCTGTAGTTATAACTCCAGAAGAAGGGCTCAGCGATAGCGTAAAATTGAAATACCTCACAATAAGCGTAAATGTCGTCGTTCTCACCACCCCTCCCGAAGTCATCGCGGTTATCTGACAAGGATATGTCCCGGGCGGGGTCGTGACCGAGGTGTTTATCGTGAGCGTGGACGAGCACGACAAAATACAGCTCGTAGGACTGAATGTAGCCATACAACCACTCGGCAACCCGGAAACCGAGAATGTGACATTCTCCGGAAAGCCCGTG